>Ga0210059_1006814_pt1 | contig 18259 bp, 16 predicted proteins | sample Ectturendosymbi2_FD_188042 | JGI IMG/M metagenome (GOLD analysis project Ga0210059, IMG submission 188042) | Ecteinascidia turbinata endosymbiont from Florida, USA - Sample 2 (SPAdes) (version 2) | ecosystem: Host-associated > Tunicates > Ascidians > Unclassified | place: Key West, Florida... | reverse complement strand
TCGCGGGCACATCGGCCAACAGGGGTCGCGGGCACATCGGCCAACAGGGGTCGCGGGCACATCAGCCAACAGGGGTCGCGGGCACATCAGCCAACAGGGGTGCTTAGCGTGGGAGACTGTCGCGATTTTTTCAAATGGGCTTTTCTGCCCTGATGCTCGGACGTGGTCATTGTTGACGCGGGCGACGTTTTCGCGGCTATATTGGTCGTTTTCGCGCGTTTCACGACGGCAACTGTCATATTCGTTGTGAGGCCTTGCATTGTGTATACTGCATGAACAGACACGCAACAACCACAGCCCCTGAAAAACGGAGGTCACGTGTTCGGCTATCACTTTGCTTGGCGGGGCACGACGGACGATATTTTGGGCCCTTCTGCCTGACAACTTCCCCGAACAATGTCAGCAGAGAATGTAATTCGCTTGTAAAATGGCGCCTTGCGGATGAATTTTGACAAAAATTGTTGCAGTTCTTTAGGACAGAGAAAAAAACAACGACAAAGCTTCACAACTCCGGGATTTCCCTCAGATTTAACTGATAACTTTCCAAAGCATCATCCAACCAATCAATATTGAATTGTCACCAAACTTACCTTCTGCCGAGTGATGTGCTCCTGACAGCGCCGGATCATTTCTGGCACGAGGCAAGCGCAGATCACTCGCACCTCTGTAGGGGCTTTGCACTGGCTTCAAACTGTTGTCTGAACACCGGTCCGAACTTTCCTAAAACATAAATGATTAAATGTTGGGTGCGTCACTTTCATCCACAGGTTCCCAACCTGGGTAAATGTACCCTAGGGGTACATTTGCCTATCCGAAGGGATACATTTAAGGTTGGGAATAGAAGAGAAATATATATTAACATATCTTTTATTTCCAAATATATTTTTACATAAATCAGTGAATATTATTTTAAAAATGCGTTATTTGCTTATTGTTAATAATAACTATGATTAAACATGATAAATATTTTGTCATAAAAAAATTTAGGGGTACATGTTCATCTGTCAAAATGCTGAAGGGTACATGTTTAACTTTCGAAATGCTGAAGGGGTACACGCTCATCTGTCGGAATGCTGAAGTGGTACATGGTCAGAGAAAGGTTGGGAATCCCTGCTCTAATCTGTGAAAGTCGACTTGCAAAATCAGAGATGAAACAACTCGAGTTGTGTTTTTGAATGACTCGGGTTCTTTTGGGCAACTGAGTAGCTCGATTCGAGTCGGCGTTTTTCAGAAACCTCTCGACTCAATCACTGCAGAGAGTTGCAATGACTCGTCAGTCTTTCCGCAAGCGAGTTTCGTATTGCTGCAAGCGGCAGACTTGCGAACTTACTCCTATTTCTAAACATGCACCGACGCAAACACACGCAACGCTAGAACGCCGAGCTCAATGCAGGCGACCTGTTTGGCAGGTGGTTGTTCCTGTGGAGATGTGGAGGACGTCGAGGACTCCGCGTTTTGGTCACGTGAGTAATTTCTGCCGAAACAAGAGCAACCGTTGCGAAGTGTGTATTTTCTGCACACAGGTAGAGTAGCTGGCCGTTTACCAAAGCCGGAAAAGGCGAACAGACAAAAATTGTAATTAGGTATGGTTAATGCTTATACACAAGCCTGCCACACAACCTGTACTTCCTTGCACTTCTGAAACAGTAACGATACATCTAATTCCAAACACAGCTATCCAATGGCATTGTCTGACAAGATGCCGCAGATAGCTAAACTGAGTTTGATGCAAAACTTATTGCCGTCTTTTTGGGTAAAATTCACGAATTTAAGACCGAGTTGCGTGTAAAACTCAGTTTAGTGTTTTTATGTGAAGTTTCACGAATCGTACGTTCTATAGTGTTTTATGAACGCCTCAAACATACCTTTGCAAACCGTTTAAACAAATTCAAAAAATCTCCAATAAATACAACATAAACAACAACGGAAAATGCGCCAATCGATACAAATGATCTGGAAAAAGTTACAGCAACAATACACAAAACTACCAGCGTGTCTTGACGTTGACAAATACTGGCTTGCTTGAATCACCTGAGCATACTACGACCCACCTTTCCAATCTAACTTCTTTTTTCTCGCGCTGGCAAGACCGACCCTGCTCTTCCACAGTCTGAAAAGTATCCGAAACAAAAATAGTCTCACCACGTTTGACAACAAAAATAAACACAGCACTTACTTCCTCCACAAATACATTTTTGTATCTGGAGCAGAACTTGTTTTGGATAACATATTTTTATTCTCTTACTTTTGTCAATGTTTATTTTTGCTGTTTCTTATAGCTGGATAACCTGGTTTTGTTATATATAGCAAAATAATAATAACTCATACATTTATAAAGCGCCGAAATCCGACATGTCGCTCTAAGGCGCTGAACAAAAAAAGCAAAAAAAATTTATTTTTTAATGTTTTTGGATTTGGCGCAAAAATAGAGAAATAAATAACAGCATCAAGGCAATCCAAAGGTCACACAAAATCATTATCAATTTCCTACACTACCACCCTTTTCAATGTAATTTTTTCAGCTGACAAAAACAGTTCGCTCCGCCCCGGTACAACTCTGGCTCGCTGGCGCGGAGTTGTAAGTTGGGCCGGGCTCGGGCTTAAGTTTGTCAAAATGTTTCGGGCCGATTTCGGGCCTGCATACCCAACTTTTTTATAGCATGCTGAGCGACGATGTTTTTCTTTCGTGAGGTGAATTCGTTGTGTTCACCACACTGACATCCGTGAGCGAAGTGATTGTGACTTTTCTTCAGGTAATTCTATTTGCAAACACAACTGCGTTCTTTCGTTCTCTACTTGGATTGATCTCACACTCTTTTCGAGAAGGCGACAGCGGTGAGGAAATTAGCACGCGATGGCGTTGCTTCCAAAAGATCAATCACTTAAGCGATTCTTGGCTAGTTTTAAAAAACAGTGGCCTACAAACCTGTTCATGCCTCCAGCGCCATCGTGGATAGTTTCTTTTTTATTGAGAAATATTACATTTCGTGATATTGTCGTGGACTAACAAGTTAAGTTTGTACTTGTTTAAGCCAATGTTTTGGTCAAGGTGATTGCTATTTCGGTTCTGATAAGACCGTGTACCTGCAGCTATACCATACACCACGTTTTTTGATACCCTGAAGTTGCGCATATCTTGACTCACTTGGTAAACTAGGCTTTCGGGCCTAAATTGGGCTTCAAAAATCAATGTCGGGCTCGAGTCGGGTTTGGACTTATGATTTCAGGCTTGGGCCGGGTTCGAGCTTCAAAACGAGGCCAGTTTACAAGTCTGCGCTGGAGCATCGATGATGCCATGCTGTTTCAAAGCTGTCTGACCAAAAAACTAAAGCTACTACCTACCGAAGTACTGTGGTCTTAAAAGAGAGGGCACTTGCTACAGGTTGCGTTGCTACAATCGATTAACAACTTCCTGCTGGCACGTTGCACACAACGATGTTAGCGCGAGCAATAGAACTGAATTGCGACAAGGATTAGGCGAAGTAGGAAAGAAGTACGAATAAAACCATTCCATTAAATGTTTGTTAGCATGCTTCCATCAGGGCTTATAAAGTTGATACCAAGCAACATTGACTTCGCTATTTTTCGTGTCAAACTCTCACTCCTCTGTATGTAATATTCACTCCAATTTTTTTACCATCCTAACAATCGTATGAATATGAAAATGTAGTAGCTCCATACTCATTTAGTGAAATTTTAGTATGCTTGCATAGTATTGCATATTTTTTGTATAAATGAAACACATGTGAATTTTCAATGGTTAATTGTCATTTTAATGTTTAGTGATTGATTGTCACATGATTAACTATCCAGTGATTAAATGTCACCAAACCGTTCAAGTGATTAATTGTCTGCATGATTAACTTTCTAGTGATTAAATGTCAGTGATCAATTGTGGCATGATGAAATGTCACCAAACCTCTTTTAATATTATTCAGATGCTAAATTCCCAGTGATGAAACTTTTTGCAAGTAATTTTGCTATGGAAATAATTAGTTTACCAATACTTTCAACCAAAAACTTACTTGACCAAAGCAAAAAACAATTTAATGCACGCAAAAAACATTTGCAAATTTACAATCTTTTTAGTGTTAGATCCATTGTGTTTGCATAAAAAAGATACATTTTTAGCATATGTTGTTTTTGTAAATAGCATTTTCATAAAGACTGATGTATTAAAAGTTTTTTAACACTTTGTTCCTTCAATTTTATATTTTTTTTTCAACCCTAGAGTACTTTTGATGTGGAATTTCCCAAGGTTAAAAGTAATACATTACCCATCATTGTCCCAATCTACAGTTGTTTAACAGGATATATGAAAAAACAATAATTGTGTCTTGCTTAACATGCACATATCACTGGTTTTGGGTCTGCTGACACATTTTGGTGATTTTATCATTTAAGATTCCTTTGCAAATAACAAACTTTTGTTAGGCTTCCTTGAAACTAAACTTGTCAGTTATAACACGAAGCATAATGTGCATTAATCAATTATGGAGGTATTGTTGCGATTGGAAAGCTAGAGCAGCAACTGCCCAAAGCTTCACACTGTGGCAGCAAGCAACAATAGAGATCACCTGACAAGTTCACTCTGTTACATGATGCTTGTTTGTATTACGTATATATGGGGGTTGCTTGTTCGCATCACATATACATGGGTGTTGTTCTTCATGCATATCCTGTTCGTGGTGAATCACACATTCAACGCCATGCTAAACAAGTGTTTGCAGCAGTATCAACTAACATTCACACCAGTTAGCATTGTGTTGCTTAAGAATGTCAGTACAGTATTACAAAATTGCAAAGCAATCTAAATGAGTTAGACTTGCACCCAGGACAAGTTCAGGCCTTAATTTTGATCATTTAAAACATCAACTCTGCAGAGCTGGTTTGCATGGTGATATGCTTTACAATGCCATATATAAACTTTGACCGAAGGTCGTCTGATCTTGACAGTATTCAGGCCATTTACAACAGCTTTCAAACAACTCTGCAAAGTTTACATGAGGTCTTGGGCTGTGCAAAACAGACTAAACATTGCTCCATTTTATCGTGTGGGTAACGACAATTGTGGCACGCCAAAGCTTAATATTTGCTTCCTCCCAGGGCAGTTGAGGTGAATGCTCTTGCTCAACAAGTGCTATGGTGATTTGCTCAGTGGTTGTGGGTTGAACGCTGAACCTTTTAATTAAGCAGATACTCTGCCACCGAACCATCGCCGCCCCTAAATTTACTGGAAATAAAGGCTCACAACACCACTGATGATACCCTTAGCATTTTCACATATTTAAGGGTGTGCAATTACTATCTTCAATTACTACATTCATTTTCTGAAGTATCATGGTAAAAACTTAACAAGTATTATCGGTTTGCACTTTTTGACCCCTAAGAGGTTTAAAGGTCTTAGCTTAAAAACTTCAACTCAACTGAACAATTCAATGACACATCGACTAGAACAAACAAGGAAATGTAAGCTTTTGAACCTGATGCAAAGATTAATGTTAGACAAATCGCTAGTTAAAACTGCTCAGCATCCATGAATCCTGTTGTTTTTTTTGCAAAACATTTCAGACATTTGTCTCGCAGGTGTATTAAAACTTGCTGTAACAGTGCTCATTCGCCTATATTTTTAGACATTCTGACCAAAATGACTTAATTTAATTCAGTTATTTCAAAAACATTTCGGTCTATGGCAGAAAAACACCAAAAAAAACAACATGAAACCACTTTTGTACAACTTCTCATTACTTGCAAAAACACTATGTCAAAACATGCACAATACTTAATTTACACGAGTACTAGAATGTGAAATTCAGAATGTGGGGTTAGGGTCATTCCATGTCAAGTCACCCAATGGGCTAAAACCTACCCTTTCAGAATTTAATGAAATTTGGCATACATGTGGGTTTCGGGCCCCTAAACCTCAATTCTAAAATTTTTTGTTGATTAGATGATCGGTGTCCGAGATACAGCAGTTTAATTTTTGAAAATTTAGAGAAAATAGGGGGGCGCCCAACTTCAAAACCCCATATCTTTTGAACTAGTGGTCCAATCTGGAAAAGTAAGGTATCTTTGAAAAGGGGAAAAAGACAGGAATTCAAATTTGACATCATTTTTGTGATTTGGGCAAATTTTGGGATGACCTTTTGACTTATATTTTGACCTCGAAATTGACCCCGTGGATCAAATTTAAAAATGCTGATCACCATTGGATATCATAGCCCTATTTGTTACCTACAATATATCAAAATATGGAATACGTAAAATTTTTTGATTTTGAGTAATTACAAATTGAAATTAGCATATGCAGACAATATTGGTTAAGTTCACGCAAATCAAATGCAAAGCAAGTCTTCTTAATGCCATCATTTTACCATGCACAACTTCAATGCCAAGGTTAGGGTTACAGTTTGTTTTTAGGACATTGCACAAGGTCAAATTAACATGACGAAAGTATATTTCCATGGTGAAATGACAGTGTTAAAAGGTTGTGTACCCAACTGAATGTATGTTACCTACACTATAGTCTGATATGAAATGTGTTTTAACCCTGGAATACTATCGTTTTGTTTTTGTCACGTTAATACTATCGTCGGGTCTGCCAGACCCGGTTTTCAAAAATAAAAAAATACCTTTTCCTTCAACTGCAGTTTATCACAAAAACTACACTGAAAATATAAGTCTCACTGAACAATTTGACCACTTACGAAGTTACTTTACTCTAATATGATATAATTTTTGATGAAAAGGAAGTAGACCAAATATAGCGAAGGTGTCATGCATGCCTAAAATTCAATTGCTCATAAAAATAAAAACTATGGGCGTGAACAACTTCTCCTTTTGTATACTGCTAACATGACCATAGAAGCATGCCCTGTGAGTTTCAGCTTTTTACAGGCTCTGTCCCCATAAACCATATAGTGGGGTTATGCACAGCCCACCACCTCACACTAATACTATCGTCAGGTCTGCTAGACCCAAACTCGTGACGAACTTGCTCCCTTGCAAAATCTAGAAGAGCGTGGATGACCGCAATTGCACCTATTACTAGTCACACAAAAACATGAAGCTACTGAAGAGTTCAAAGCGCGCTGACTTCCGCTTCTGTAGTTTAACGTGAATGATCTCATTTGACCTGGGTCTGGCAGACCCTCGATAGCATTCCAGGGTTGGTACATAAGGTTGTTGACATACCAGTGTTGGTAAGTTAAGTTTTTACATTGATGTCAACCCCTGTAAACCAGAAGAAAACACACCTCTAAGCAGAATATTTCATTGTTAATGAGAGGGAGATATCAACATGTTGGCATTCCAAAGTAAAATTTAAGTACACCATATTACAATGATTTGTTTCCATCATCAGCAAGAATTGCTTAAGAAGTTTTCGTTGCAACAAAGAAATTGTAGTGATCCATTTAACATTAATCCAAACAAGCAAAGGACAAAATAATTGTGGGTCCTTTGTAGCTATAAAAAACTGAAAAACAAATCCACCTCCAAATGTAATTCCTAGTGAAAAAACACTGCAGCACACATGCGATTAGACTGAATAAGGAAATGAAGAGTATGCCAAATACTGCACAAACTATGTCTACTGAACCACAAGCTGGTGTACTAAAGCATCAAAAAGAAAAACTAATGGATATAAGTTGACCACAAGAGGATATCAATGATGTTGACAATGTCACTGTTAGTTCTCCTGAAAAGGACATTTTGCTTGTAGATGTAAATGTTGCATTAATTATCAATATTGCATGAAACAGCAGTCAATCATGGGCACTTGGCTCTATCAACAAAGAAGTCAGGAAATGAAGGTTTAAAAAAGCAGAACAGAAATTAAACATTGTATTGAGAAGACCTACAAAGTTGAAGTGAAGTCATCTACCTCAGCATTAGATGAGCACAACAATGATTTGTTTGTCTGTGCCACGTTGGACGAACTGCAAACAACATGCAAAAGATCCACTCCTTGTGTAGAACATGTTCAAATTTTAACCCAATCCCCCTTCACCACAATAAAAAGGACAATGAAAGAAATTCTCAAACTTCCTTGTGAAAAAGAGCTGAGCATTGAAGAAAGAAAAGGGTATTCTAGGAGAGTAATCTAGGATTTTTCACCATCCCTGTCACGCACACTCTGTTTCTTTTTTTCCCAGGAAATATTCGATTGTTTTCATCTTTTTCATAGAATTCAACAAATTTTTGCTTCAGCTCAGGTGACATTGCTTCGTTCTTGTTCTTGGTGCCCTCTTGTAAAAATCCCCTGTTGTTTATGCTCTCCTACTCTTTACTAAGCAGTTCGAGGCACCAAATTCTATTACTTTTCTTTCTGTAGTGAAGTAGTTAAAATTAGAACACCTTCCATATAAAAAGTGGATCTTCAGATTATTTCTTGCAGTTCTTCCAACAAGGCATGAAACAAACATAATGTATTTGTTGTTCTCATCTAATTCTGAGTCAGATGACTGCAAATCAACTTTGTAGGTCTTCTCAATACAATATTTTAATTTTTGTGCTGGTTTTAGAAGCTTCCGTTTCCCCATTGACTTCCTTCATTCAATTCTACAAGCAAAATGTCCTTTTAAGAACCAACAGTGACACTATCAACATCATTGATATCCTGTTGTGGTGAACTTGTATCCATTAATTCTTCCTTTTGCTTTAGTACACCAGCATTTGTTTCAGTAGACCACCCAGTTTGTGCAGAACTTGGCATATCTTTCATTTTTTGTTCAGTCTAACTGCACATGTGCTGCAGTGTTTTTCACTTGGAGTTACATTTGGAGGTAGATTTTTCAGTTTCTCATAGCTACATAGGACCTGATATTATTTTGTCCTTTGCTTGTTTGGAACGATATTAAATAAAACACTACAATTTCTTCATTGCAATGATAATTTCTTAAGCAATTCTTGCTCATGATGGAAACAAATTGTTTTGATATGGTACACTTAACACTTTGAGAGCCGGGGTACGATATATTCGTACTTCGATTTTGGCCTAAAAAACAGTAGTTGTCGGTTGCCTTACCAACGCCCTAGCTCCTCCGCCGATTACGCTAGAGAGCTGTTCAAGGGCTGAAACAGATTGGCCAATCTTCTAGATTGCACTCGCAAAAAAATTTGTTGAGGGTTGCAGCTTTTTTGTGAGTGACGCCATAAGTGAACTAGTTTTGGGGTCATTCTGGCTCATGTTGCCTGGCCTAGGGCCTAGCCGCTAGGCCAAAGTGTTTTGCTGAAGTTTTCATTGGAAACTAGACTCGAGTCCGAGTGTTTTGAGCCTTGATTGACTTTTTAGCATTTCTGGGTCAAAAGTTATGATCTAAAATAAACAAATTAATTAATTATCTAATTAGCTAATTAGTCAATAATTTTTACTAGTTTAGACCATAACTTTTAAACCCGAAACCCTAGCAGGTCATCGAAAGTATCAAAAGACTCAGATTGTAGCGTAGTTTCCAGTAAAAACTTCAGCAAAATACTACCACCTAATGATTGGCGCCCAGGGCCAGGCAAAGTGGGTCAAGGTGGATTAAAAGTCCTTCACTTATGACGTCATTGACAAAAAAACGTCCCCCAAGCAAAAAAAAAATTTTTTGAGTGCAGACTAAAAGACTTGCTGCATCTTTTGACGCTTCGACCAGGTCCGTAACCCGTACAAGAGAAAAGATTTTTCCGCACAAAGCCACGTGCGTTTAGGCGTTTTTTTACGAATATCCTCAAAAGCAGCCGGACGCCAAAGCGTTAATTGTACTTTGTAATCCAACATTTTGATATCTTCCTGTCTTAACAGTGAAATATTCTGCTTAGTGGTATGTTTTTTTCTGGTTACAGGGATTGACATCAGTTTAAGAACTTAACTTACTGATACTGACATATTAACAACCTTATGTACCTTAAAAACACATTTCATATAGTGTAGGTAACACACATTCATTTGGGTACATAACCTTTTAACATTGTCATTTCACCATGGAAATATACTTTCGCTATGTTGATTTGACCTTCTGCAATGTTCTAAAAACAAACTTTAACCCTAACCTTGGCATTGAAGTTGTGCATGGTGAAATGATGGCAGTTAGAAGACTTGCTCTGCATTTGATCTTGACCAATATTGGCTACATATGCTAATTTCAACTTGTTATTACTCAAAAACAAAAAATTTTACGTATTCCAAATTTTGATATATTGTAGGTAACAAATAGGGCTACAATATCCAATGGTGATCAGCATTTTTAAATTTGATGCACGGGGTCAATTTTGAGGTCAAAATATAGGTCAAAAGGTCATCACCCTGAAATTTACCCAAATTGCAAAATTGATGTCAGATTTGAATTCCTGTCTTTTTCCCCTTTTCAAAGATACCTTACTTTTCCAGATTGAACCTTAGTTCAAAAGATATGAGGTTTTGAAGTTGGGCTGCCCCCTATTTTCTCTAAATTTTCAAAAATTTAATCTCCCATTTCTCGGATAATTTGATCAACGAAAAATTTTAGAATTGAGGTTTGGGGGCAGAAACCAACATGTATGCCAAATTTCATCAAATTCTGAAAGTGTAGGGTTTAGAATTGTCTTTTTTTGGGTGATTTGACATGGAATGACCCGTTGGGTAATACACACAATCTCATATTTGCTTGACACATTTCAAAGTGGTTATCAATGTTTGCTCAAACTGTTTCTGGTTGATGCACAATTCAATAAAAATATATATACACACTAGAGTCCTGCTTGGGGCAGGTTGACCCACGCGGGTTGTGGGTATCCGCATTTGTGGGATGCATGTGGGAACCTGCACTGCTATGCATGCAGGTGTGGGGCAGGTGCGGGTTGGACTTGCTACGGGGCGGGACAGGCACGGGTTGACAAATTCTTCGTGCGGGTAACTAAGTGTTGAGCCACAGCACATGAACTTAATCAGCTCAAAAATCGCAAAACATGTGGATGTACTGAAGTTGTTTGCCAGCATTGCGCCTAGGACATTAGGCATGCAGCAATTATTACATTATGATGTAATAACCTATTGTTGTGAAACAATAGCTCAGACTCTTGCCGTGTGGTGAGGAAGTGACCATTTTCCAATACTACCATTGTACTCAAGGGCACATCTAGGGGTCTGTTTGGCTGTCATGACAGGCCCTTTGCACCGAAGATACTCTGCATTAAAGTCAATAAAATATCACACGCTGTCACTGCAGGTTTTTAATGCGGGTGTTTTGGAACAGGCAACAGTGTACATTTCCCTTGTAACGTTGCATAGTACTATTACGAAACAACGTTACTGCCTTGTCTAAATAGCACCTGTGCAGTGACATGAAACAATCCACGTTTTTGAACACTCGAAATTGATATTGGGTCGAATGCACGTGTGTCTGAATTTCCTCCTCTGGCAGTGCCGGCTCTAATGCTGTCAGAATCTCATACACTGCCACGTACACGCAGGAGCTGTTTTGTAATATTTCGCTTCATGGCAAGAGGACAGTCTCCAATCACAATTGTTTCATTTTGCAGTTTCGGGCTAAATTTTATCTGCTGTTTACACCTGCTAGGTTATGACAAGTAAGTTTAGGCTTTCCTCAGCGTCACGCCAAGTAACGTGGGTTCGTTTCAACTGAAACTATATTTTTATAAACAACTTCTCATATTGAAAGGTGTGGCAGCTAGCATCAAAAATTGTGGCCACATTATCTGAACAAAATATCAGTCAAGCGTCATATTTTGAAAATAGCCTTTTTAGAATTAAGGAGTTAACAACGTTGTTTGCTGTGCAAGAAGTCCTATATTCAGGGCTACCATCAGTGTAGAACCAAAAATAAGGACGGCTGAGAAAATTTTGATTTTATTACCAAAAAAGACGATTGTTTTTGTTTGCATGACTAACGTTAGATCATATGTTTGCCTAGTTATCTCCAGGAACCATTTGCTTTAGCAACGTCTTTTTCTCAACTTCCTTCCTGTACTCATCACAGAATACGTTTTTCTTCGCTTGCTTATTTCTTGAATCAAGTAAATGCTAAACCTTCGTTACAAAATCAGTCTTATGAAACCTAACCAGAGTAGACAGCTAGCAGTGCTAACAATGCCTGACAGTGCGTTACGTCTCTGCGCTGCAAGATTATAATACGACGTCACAAAAACTTGATTACAAAATGTTTGCGATGAGATAATAATGGTCAGTATGTCTATCAGATATTGCCTATTTAAAATTGTTATGCTACAGAAAATAAGAAAAAATAAGGACGCAAGCCACAAAAGGACATTTCTTAGAAATGAGGACAGTAATATTTTCTTAGCCCCAATACTGTAACATAAGGACAAATCTTAGAAATAAGGACGGTATGGTTGCCCTGCCTATATTGATTTCAAGTAAGTCACTTATGGTACGATGCAATGTAATCAGAGCGACTGCAATTCAATCGTTCTTCTCCGCAGTGATTTCGCAAGTATATTTATAACATTGCCATCTTTGATAGATAGCGCTCCACAGATGCAGTTGTGCAGCTGGTTGTCAGCATCGATTTTATGTGTATGTACATATGGATAAACAGCTCTCATCGCTGTATGGTTGACATTTTGTTGAATGTTCGACAAGCTAAGTATCTTTTCAGCACCACATTCCTAGGAACAAACAGCGATTGTGATGTAATAAATGTGCTGTGCCCGAAAGCAATGATAATTTAGAAATTTTTCTCTTATGTGTTTTGACAATGAGATCAATACTACTTTCTATTCCAAATACAGTCAGATCTGTTTGTCCGAACTCCGATCAACTAGAATCCCCGCTATCTGAAACAAGTTGCTAAGAACAGATTTCTCCCAACACATTTCACCCCTTTAATCCGGAAACCTCGCTGTCCGACACCGACTCGGAAATTGAGGAACGGATATGTCATATCAATAGAAAAAAAACGCTAAACCATATTATGCCAACTGTTACGTAGTTGTTTATTCAATCACAATGGAAGGTTGAACGTCAATTTTCTACGCACAATGAATATAACAGTGGCAGACTCTGCAGGACGCAGTTATAGGTCTCCTGTACAGTTTTTTTTGCATTTAAATCTCATTCTGAATGCATAGTTGCTTATGTATACGGATATGCTAATAAACAAAAACAACTATGAGAGTTTCATTTAGTCATGTTTCACATACAGTCTACATATTTGCTTAAGTTGACAGTTCGTCTGACTCTACAGTTTGTTTCTGTTTCCTCTTTCAACGTTCGCTTAGCCAAGACCTGCAGCTTAGGTTTAAAGGTTTGGGGAAGGGCACAAAACATTTTTCGGGGGTCTCGACTTTTGTTTTTATTATATTTTTAATAAAAAACTTTCTTGGCAAAACAAAATATGGAGAAGCACAAAAAATTTAGGGAGGATTGCCCCTAAATTCTGCGCATCCTGAGGAATACTACAGAGAATCTATGTTAATGAATCAGAGACAGGCAAATTGCAATATCTATCAGTCGATTTCTAATCTTAAGAGAAAATGCGGTTTTATCCTGAAAAGTGATATCAAAAGCTGCCCTTCCGTGACAGACCCCTTTTTTCCAGGCTAGATGCGCCCCTGGTTGTTCTTGGTGAGGAATAATTCCATCTAGCAGTCTTTCTAAATCAGGGGTGCACAACCTGCGGCTGTATGGCGCATGTGGCATTCGAAAAAAATGGATGCGGCCGTGCACATCATTATGTAATCTAAAATATAGAAGTTATGGTGTCGGTGCATTATTAAAAACTCTTTGTCTGCTGTATGAGTATAAAGTACTTAATAGAAAAAAGCTTCAGCATGCTACATAATGTTGGCAAATGATCGGCATTTCTTGCCAGATAATATTTGGAAATATTTAGCATTATATGTAAATAAATCACTTGAGTAAATCACTATTGTTTGAAATGCTTGTGCATAAATGCAACTTTTGTTAAAAATAAATGCATATTTCTCACGATTTTATTGCAACAAAAACTTGGCCTAGTTATGAATTTTTAGTAGTTTTTGGACAGGTGTGGGTTTGAGACCGAAAAAGTGCGGGGCAGGCATGGGTTGGGATGGTCTGCAAGTCGGGGTGGGTGCAGGTGTGGGAGCAGGCAAGATTTCTCAAACTCATGTGGGTGCAGAGCGAGTTTAAATTTTACGGGTGCGGGGCGGGAGCGGACAAAAATTTTCGACCAAAGCGGGACTCTAATACACAGACATAACTTTTTTTAATGTTTATAAACAAAATCATTTAAAATCAAAACTAGTTTTACTTGAGTTTCCCACAACTGTAGTAAAAACAAGGGTAAATAGGTCATGCTGCGTTTTGTGAGCTAGGCTCTTGAATGCAAAACACATACTTACCTGATCAAGTTCATTTTTTTTATCCATTCTGGTAGACTGTTGTTTATAGTTTGGTTTGATGTGAGTGGCTTGCAGAAAGGACTTTATAATATCAGGAACAATTTTTGCATATAAGTTGTTTTGCATGAGTTCGCAACACACACATTATGGCAAATTAAGAACTGTAAGACAAGTAGTGAAAAAAATTCATTTTTGACAAATATATCATCAATTATACATAATGTATATAATTGAAAATACAGCTATTGCTACATATAAAAAATATGTGCACATGTTTAGGGAACAATTTCAACAAAAGCACATGTTTAATTTGTGCTAAGCCAATAATGCCAAGGCTGTTAAAAAAACTTTTGCATGAGAAAAAAGTCACTGAAATACTAAAACTTCCACATGCTTGACACAGGACTGTCAACTGTTTGAATATTTGTATGCTGTTGTTAGCTCTGACTACTAAATTTTCATTTATTAAGCACTGCCATGGTGGGTTTCAGAAGCCTAGGGCATAAACCTGGGAAGGCATAAAATAGTCATGTAGCTAAATACTTGCTAAAAGGAAAGGTTTACCATATATAGGAAACATTTGCAAACTACACTTCATAGAGGCTGTTGTCCAGTTGGCTGCAGTCTTATTTGGCAGTTGTACGCCTGATTTGCATTTGTCTGGTTGGTAATCGTCTTGTCGTTAGCAACTGTCCAGTTATCCTAACATTGTAAAAACCATACGTCAAGATAAACACCACCTTAGAGCAGTAATTAAGACTGTTCTAAACTTATCGCAACATTCACCAACTTTCTTGGTTTTAAACAACTAAAAAGTACATATCTACAAACACAAAAAGGACAAAGTTATACATGCACACTAAAAAAACACTAAGTTACAGCATTTACACCGAAATGTCTCGCTGAAATGCAACTAACGATATGTGCAGGCCATCCCACTGATCGGGTTTCAACTGTGAATGAACAACACCTCATGAGCGCCTGGTTAATTAGGCCCACGCAGGACAGTACTAGTCAATCACACGAAAAGAATGTCGCCAAAAGCATGAATTCAAAAGAACACTGGCCTCATCCAAGGAATAAACCAGAGAGGCAACACAAAAACTTACAACATTCAACCCATCTAGAAAGAAATCGGATTGCCATATCGTACAGACGGCACACCACGAATACTCCGAGTAGAACGCCGTAAACCCATTGTTTCAGACGTGTTCTGTGCTGCAGTCTCAGATATTGCCTCATTAACGCCAGAGGGCTGTGGCGCGTTGCTAGGAGTTTCACTCGCTCCCTCATCGCCAGTAACAGCGAGCCTCGCTGGTGGAGAACTCGGTTCAATGGCTGGCAGTGCTTCACTAGGCACTAGCGTTTGCAGACAAGGTGCAACATCACTGAGAAAAACATTATGCTCTCGGCCATCTGTATGCCGTCCACTCACATACAACGGATTGGCCTCTAACAATTCTACCTTTTCCGTCAAGTCATCATGCTTACTAGTGTGCACATGTTTGCACAATAACACTGGACCTGGCCGTATTAACCAAGCTGGTTAGGACTTCCCGCTAGGAGACTTCCGACAAAAACCGAAAAATAATTAATGGGGCGTGGCGTTAATGGCAGTACACAACAATGATCGTGTGGCATGCCAAGCATTGAGCAACACAGTTTCCCAACATTCCACAGGTGAATCACTTGATTTTCAACACAATCTTATCGTTTTCCACAAAACGCCATTATAACGCTTGACTTGTGTGTTACCATGCGGATGATAGGGTGTGGAGTGACTACTCGCCACACCTCGCCGAAGCAAGTAATCTTTAAGTTTGTGCTATGTAAATGATCTACCCAGGTCAGAATGAACATAATGAGGCATCCCACACAGGGCAAACAGCTAATCTAAACATTTGATAACGGTCGACAACAACATGTTTGGACATAGATGGGAATATTCATCAACAACTACCAAAAGGTAGGTGCTTCGTGTCTGAGATGGTAGCAGACCTTTAAAATCTAAACTGAGGCATTCAAAGGGCTTGGTAGCCTTGATTAAAACTTCCCTTTTAGGGCAATAGAATTGCGGTTTTAGTTCAGCGCAAATACCGCATGATGAGCAAACTCTCTTCACATCCTCGGTTGAGAAAGATAAGTTCTTTGACTGCACAAAATGAAGCATGTGCGTTACGCTGGGATGGCACAAGTCCCTATGCAACATGTTCAGGTTGCAAACTGGCACTGCAGAACAGGACGCTCGGGTGAGTATGTCAGGAGCATTGTTTTCTTTGCCAGGGCGGTACTTAATATCATACGAAAAGGAAAACAACGCCAACTCTAAGCGCCAACACTGAATTTTGTTATTCTTTACTTTAATGCGCTTACGGTTATCAAACATGAACGAGACCGGCTTTTGATCCGTGACAATTGTGAAATGATGACCAGCCAGGAAATGGTGCCATTTCCACACCACTTCGATGGTTGCAGTGGCTTCCAACACAGACAAAATCAACAAAATCATAAAGATCAGTTTATCAAAAACTAACTTGATGGTAGAATGCAAAATGTCAAAACACTATACTCTCTACTTATAGCAGCTAAGATGATTTTTAAGCAGCATATCCAGCTTTCACCAAATTAATACTCTCTAGATCAGCTATGTCCAACCCACGACCCTTGGGCCGCATGTGGCCTAGGCGAAGGTTTTGTGCGGCCCAGTTTAGGGTTTCGCTGTAGCAAAAGTATCCTACATACTGGCAACCTTTCCTTATTTTGATAACCTTGAATTTTACATTTTGATGCAAGTGTCTCCTCAGTGCCACTTCACTGTAAACATTGCAATTACGATTCGAATGCTTTCAGTATATTAGCTTCAGTTAAATTTGGTTTGCTCAGATATCATATAAGTCATTCAATATGCGGCCCTCATTGATAATGACATCAAATGTGCGGCCCTGGTTAAGATAGCAACATGATTTTTGGCCCAGTAAGCCATTTGGGTTGGACATAACTGCTCTAGATTAATCCATTTCCAAGGAACAAATCCAAACAAGAATGAGCTATTTGAACCATTAGAACATGCTATCGGCAATCACTTCATTCCTGCTGTTGCACTAAAAGGACGTTCAATAAGCGATGTGCTGAAAGAAAACATTCTCCCCTCAGGCATGGCAGTCTAGATTAGGGCTTCTTAAACTTTTTTGTTCTGCAGCCCCATTTTTAAAAAGTTTTTTCTACGCGACCCTTGATGGATAGTCTAGATGTCAATGATACAATACATGCAAACGTCCCATAAGTTCACAAAAAAAGTTAATATCTGGTTTGTCAAGTCAATTTGTTTCGTGAACCCAAAATTATATTTTGCGACCCCAGATGGGGTCGCCACCCATAGTTTGAGAAGCCCTGGTCTAGATCTGCCAAATCCTAAAAAAAGTATGAAGTTGGAATATAATAAGAACTTCATCTTGATCACTGCAAAAATTACAGACCAAATCCAAGCATAAAATCTTGACTAAAATACCAGAGACCACCAACATACCAGAACCATCAAAAGCAGAATGAGACAACTCAAGGACACAACACACCATTATTTGCTGTGATGAACTATATTAGAAAATTAACCCTCAGGAACAGCAGCACATAAAAAAACAATTAAAAAGGGGGCACTTTCTTGACTCTCAACAAAAGCTATTTATAGGTATGTGCTAAATGAACTAGAATTCAAGGATGTTGTCTGCATGAGATATGAATGAAAGATAGATGGCACACATGCTCACTATGCTTGTGGAAAGACAACCTATATCATAGTCACCAAAGTTACGTGAGCCGGCAGTCGTCTAGCCGCCAGTAAATAAAACGGATCCGGCAAAATACCGCTAAAAATGCGGGCTGGATGTGACGGCTGACGAAACCCAGAGAGAAGGTAGCCGGCAGTCGAAGAAAG
>Ga0210059_1006813_pt1 | contig 18259 bp, 11 predicted proteins | sample Ectturendosymbi2_FD_188042 | JGI IMG/M metagenome (GOLD analysis project Ga0210059, IMG submission 188042) | Ecteinascidia turbinata endosymbiont from Florida, USA - Sample 2 (SPAdes) (version 2) | ecosystem: Host-associated > Tunicates > Ascidians > Unclassified | place: Key West, Florida... | reverse complement strand
GTTAAACGTTTTTCCATCGCAAGCATAGCGCTTCCTCTCCCTATTCTTTTATGTGTCCTGAATAAATATGAAATGATCTGAACCAAAATTGTTAACGGGCCTCATTTTGAAGCCCAAGCCTGTTCCGAGCTCGACATTTATTTTTGAAGCCTAATTTAGACCCGAAAGCCAAATTTACTGAGTGATTCAAGGTATGCGCAACTGCGGGGCATTGCTGGGGTAACTAGGTAAACATGACTAAACAATTCACAATTAATCATTTTTATTGATCTTTTAATCAACTCGATTGCTTCAACAGTAACTTGGCGACAAAAGTGTCTGTCGTTGCAAAAACCTTTGTTATGCAGACCCGAAATCGGCACGAAACACTTTGACAAACTTAAGCCCGAATCCGGACCGACCCGAAATGCCCTGCCCGACTTACAACTCTGTTCTGAACCGCAGAAGTGCAGACTGTATGGGGTAACCCATTAATGCTTTAATCTTGCGAAGAATGAAGACAAAGAAATTGAAGGTGTCGACGTCAAAGCTCTTGAACGCAAAGGAACTCATCGGTAATGAGACCTAAGTGGAATGTGTCCAGGGGTTTCACAGTGAATTATAAAGCAGAACCATCGACCAACTAACGTGTACATAAAAGTCTATGGGTTGAACATCGGATGGCAGCAACGAGTAGGATTGATAGTCTATTTTTATGAAGTGTCAAAGACGCGAGTCAAATATAAAGATAGGCAAAGTACAGTGTGTCTTATATGTAGCAAAGTAAGCGACTGCAGTAGCAAAATGGATGCTGATGCTCATTAACTTGATGTGAGTAAATAACCCTTCGGCTATTGCATTTGCTCGTATTCTTACGTTTCGCGCATTCTTGCCGGTTGCTGTTGTAATTGGCTGGTAAAAAAATAATTTGGAGAAGTATTTTTAGCATCATTTAAAAAAAGACCGTGATTCGGAATTCAGAGAATTGCGCTTGATCGTTTGTAAGGCTGAAGTGAAGTCCTCCAGCTCAGTAGTCGAATTTCCTTTGTAAAATAATGGATTACGCTCTGGGTGGTATAACACCCACGACCGTTTCTGACAACTTCAAGCCCTTGCAAAGTGGTTGCGATGTATTTGTAGACGGTAAGAACGACGTAATTACAGTGTGAATGAGCGCCTCTACTCTGGAAAAGGAGTAAGAAAGCCATTTTGTCTGGAAGCTCAACGTTAAGGTTTCGAAAATGCAAGCTTATCAACTTGTTTCCGACCTATTTGATTGTAATTGTTTGTCTCCTCGAGGCTAAGCCACAAAAATGCGATATTTGCTTTGAAGCACAGTATATGCCTAATGTCAATAAATTTCGAGAATGTACCTAAAAAAAGTAGTTGCATACATGACGATAATTTCTTTGTTTGTAAATACTGTAGTGTGATAGTTGATGGAAAATTATGCCCTCGCTTCAATTTCGTTCACCAAAGAAATTTGGTTGCTTTGCGGCTAGGATGTGCAAGCACAAATCAAAAAACAACGCTGGAAAACCAAATCCATAGTGGTCTGCTTGAAAAAATCACGCCAACGTAATTTTACGCAAACACTTTACCAATTTCACATGACAAGCACCAGATTTTGATCATTATCAAAATGTTATCAGCCGCTTTCCTATTTGATGTTAGCCCCTATCCAGATGTTTCATCGTGTTATTTCAAGGCATGATCTACATTTGTCGCCGACTTCAGAAGTTTGATACCATGTCTAGTTCGTGTCTCCATCCAGCGACGCTTTAGAATGGTAAATCACTGAACAACCGCCACTAAATTGGGATATTTTTAAGCTCGCTATGGACTACTGTATCTATTTAAACAGAAGTACAGTACTTCGCCCCGAGTAAACTTCATTCGTGTCAGTCACACCAATTAAGGAAGTTTCCTTAATGTTATTTTTTGTACAACGTTATTAAAGAAACTTGTTTTATTGGTGTAACACCCAAGCTATCTTTTTGACACCACAGGGCTGTCTGTCAATATATAATTTTTAAGTTAAGCTTCTATGTATAACCTATAATATTTTGTTTCCTCTCACAGTATGCAGCATTCGCATGAAAAAATGTATGACATGCCGTAAAAACATCGAATCAAAAACTCATGTTGTCATCCGAAAGCCGGAACCTGCGAAGACAGAGGTGAGAAATGAATTATTAAAACACCACCTCTTCAATTGATTTATCGCAGAAAGTCAGCTTCATAAAATCATTTCAGCTGTAGACTAGCGAGAAACTTTGTTATTCCTAAATCACTTTTACACACAATATTTCAAGCGGTTAGCTCCTTTTCAATTATCCGTACAAATGACCACAAAAAAACGGAGGTATTAAGCTGCAAATTTTTCGATAAATTTTAAGATGATTTGAAAATAAACACTAGAACAGAAAAGTATTTTCCTACGAGTTTCTTTGCAAATTGTTTCTCATAAATGCCTATTGCAAGTGCGTATGTTGTTTGACTACACTAAAGTAAACGTTCTGCTTCGCGCAATTGCCATACGAAACCTGGCTGAACCAGTCTTGCAGTAGAAATACGCAGTTTTCCTTAAGCGCTTTCCTGCACTGTCGTAGAGTGGTACTTTAAGATTTACCAATGCTAATTTTAGTTTTTGCTTCTTGAAAGCTTCAAAATTTTAATTTATAAATCTAGTTCTTTTGTAATTTGCTTAAAAATGACACCAGTTCCAAGCATAAAGCAGCAGCCTATAGCGACAAACTATGTTCAACATCGAAAGTAAGTCTGATTTCGATTTACAAGGGTTACTGGGTTTGTGCAGTATGAATATATTACTCAAAAGTTGAAAAATCTGAAACAAATTTTGCAGTTCATCTTAAAATGTCTTAATCTTTAACCCATGCAAGACAATTGCCCATAATTTACCTGGTCATTATATTTAAGAATAATTTTCTGCACATACATTGTCAAAATGTTTGTAAACAATCGCTGTGTTAATTAAAACGGTAAACGAATTTGGATTTATTCCAGATTTCTGCAACATTACATTCTTAAAGAATAAGAAAAAAAACTGTTTTTAACGCCGATAACAAAAACTGCGTGTGTTCCAAAATGTAAAACAACAGTCACCAACGCTTTTGAAAGGATATATCCGAATGCCTAAGAAAAGCCTTTGATGTTGTTGTCAAATGCTTCATTTAAAATACTTACCCAACGCGTGGTTTAGAAGTCATTTCTTAGTATATATCAATTTTGTTTGTCAAAAGTCTTCAAACTCGCAAGAAGCTTTCAACATTAACTCAAAAAATCTTTATTTATTTGCTCTCTTCATAATTTTGATTTAGGCACGCAGATACTCGACACGGCCCTTAGTTGCACTCTCATGGTATTAACAGCAACCATAAAATTTTTATTTGATTTCTTGTAGACCAGTCCAGAAGCTGGAGGACGAAGATGTGAGATTTGCATGGAAGAAGAAAAAAATATTGCTTTCGTGAAATGTGGTCACGGCGCCTGTAGCGAATGTTCTCAACACATCAATCAATGCCATATCTGCAGAAAGCCAATTGAAGACAAAATACGCGTATACATTTAATTGTTGCTTTGTGGCTGGTCAAAATTGTAACAAAGTCTAATTATTTTTGTCACTGCCACCAATGTCACTAGTATAACCTTTCAAATTTCAGTTGATTTGCATTCATATTATTGGAGGACGCAATGAATCTTTCCAACTTTGAAAAGTTATTTCCTGTGCTCATTTTGGGATGATATTTTGATTTCAACAAATTAACATTTCGTAGAGGGATTAGGCACGCTGTAATTGAAAGTTATTTAAACCGCAGCAGTTGCTTTTCGCAAAGGAGTGAATAAGCGGATACAGGCCGATTACTTAAAAGTAATGCACCACACACCCAGTTCATGCGTTTTGTAGTTTAATGAACATTCACCTCACCTTGGTTGTTTGGATGAGATTTTGTGTAAAATATTCTTGTTTGATTTTCCGCGTTATTTTTCTTAGATTTATCATTGCTTTTGTAAATAACGGTCGTGCTTACAGCTTTTGTAGGAGCTGAGCCTAATGAGACATTGACATTGTTCTATTATTGTCTTTTTCGTGGACACACTACATCTTCTGTCAATCCTCGAAAGCTTGTATTTCATTTTTTCCTTTTTACCCAAAATTACACCAAGAAAAGTTAACAGAAAAAAGCATGCTTTTTCAACTATTGTTGTTCGCCTTATTGTTTTTAATCTGTATATACGGTACATTTGCAGTGCACATCATAACATTTTTCACAAACAACCAATATTTCAATTTAAGTTCTGGAAAGCTTTGAGATTGGAGATTTATCGATGAATAAAGAAATTAAAATTCTTTACACAAAGCAGGAACACTTGAGAACTGGTTCTAAAGATGTCAAGCAAACATTCTTTTTGATCGTAAGAAATCAATCCTGTGGAGATTACACCTGACAAGATAATGCCTGAATTGCTTTCATGCTATGTAAGAACTACCGGCGCCAGAACATATTGAAAGAATACAGGGTGTTCCAGAAAGATTGTAATCATTGTTTTTAAAAATTTAAGTTGTGTGTAGAAATAACACAAAACCTTATATTTTATGTTTCATGCATTAACTTTCCAAGTGTGGAAATGTAATTCGATTCAATATAAAGGCGTTTGTCTTAAGAAATTTCTGAGTTTCGCACAAATGTTTTTTCTACGTTTTCGTCCTATACCGGTGATCGTCCAGATCTTTTGAAACAGGACAAACGACTTCCCCCTAGATTTTCGTCCATTTAAAACTCTGTACTGCACTGTAGTTGGTGATTTTTATGGAATTATGTTACATATGCACCATGTGCAGTTTTTTCAGACACTGTTTAAGCATACTGTAACACACAGATGCTTTTTGTATCAAATCGAATGGCACTTCCATGCCTGAAAAGATGAACACATGAAACATAAAATCAAAAGCTTCAGCTACTTCATACAAATTCCGTGAAAATTTGAGATCATTTGAAAAGTTGGCCATATCAGCAGATTGCATAATGATAACAAATATTTCGACACCCTAACGAAGTCAACTATACCGAAAATTTCATTTTTTTAAATGCAAAGTGGGACTTGCAGCCTGACAAGCCTCGTGCTCAGCGTTGATGGGTGAGTGCAAGCGGAGCTGGGCGCCGCAGACTACTCGTGACTCATCAAAAGGAGGGCGGAAACCGAGAATAAACGAAACTGAAAGGAATCCTAAATCGAGTATGTTACAAACTGCGAGTTGCTGTTGCATCAAAAATTTAACTAACAGGCCATGAAAACAAAATTTTGTTTTGTTCAAATCGTTCATGCTCAGCTGAACAACTCTGGAAAGGAAACTCCTCGGAATTAGACCGACACTTCCAGATCCAAATTACTGATACAAAATTACTACAAAAATCACGATACAAAATACAATTTACTGCATGCGCGGAAGTTTGATCTTTAAAGACGTCGATTTAATTATTATTACATGCCACGCCGCAAACGAGAAATTTCCACTTTGTCTGAGCATCAGAAAGAAAATGCTGCGAAAGCGTTTTTCTGAAGAGATAATTTTGATGACGTCTTTTCGTGGAGTTGAAGAGAATAAACCAACAAAGAATCACGAGTATGGTCTTGATGAACGATGGCGATCGTCCAGAAATTTCGGAGGCGTCAAAAGCGGCAGAGTTTGAGTCAGTGGGTGTCAAACTTCCTGAAGGCATGGGCGTAGGAAGGATTTTTAAGGGGATAACCAAAATGATTTGTCCTCGAGAGCAAAACGGTATAATTCCATTGTACCCACTCGAAAATGCGAAAACAACCTTTTTTAAAAAACTTAACAGGAAAATGTCAAATTTCAAAATCCGGGGAAGAGCAAGGCCCTCCTGCCCCCTTCCGACACCCATGGCTGAAAGTGCAGTTCTCAGCAAGTTTCATCCGTGCATTCACCGAACCCTTCGTATCGGGAAAAATGATATACGATTTCTTCAAAGCAAAGCTATTCATTTTATTGGCGCATGAAACGAACATGCATCAAACATCCGCCGAATCTCTGAGACTGACGTTAAGAACCACTGGTTTCAATAACCGTCATTATGGTTAGTGTTGAGGACGTCGCGCCCCTTCCAAATCCGTTCTAAACGAAAATATACATTATTATTAACCCCATTTGACTTTTGATTTTCTCGATCTAAGGAGTCTTCTAAGAGACCTATACATTGATCATTCATCTGCACCAATGCGAAATAAAAGTCGTAAGTTTAGTTGCTGAAATTTCACTGTATTGCTGAGCACTGAGACGGGTAAATGTTAACTTAAGACACCTCAGACCTCATCTACTTTAGTTTTATCATTTTCTCTGTCTGGAGTTGGGTATCTTAATAATTAACAGGCTGCTTAGAACGCGTTGAAGAGTGTAAGTAAAAAGTAAAGACCTTTGAAAATTACCATGTTCTAATCAAGAGTACGCAATTATTGCATGCCGTCGTCGTTAGTGATAGATCGTCTGTAGCAAGCATTTCTTTTTTACGATTGCAACACCACCAAGATCGCTAGCTTACGAAATGTGTCGTTGTGCACTTCAAAGAATTGCTGAGGTTCGTAGTTTTCTCGGAATCAGCACACACCTTTTCACTTGTTGCGTTTGTCAGAAACACTGAAGACCAAAATATCTGCAAACTACAGCGAGTCAATAAAATGTCTACGTGTTACAGTCAAGGGATAACCAGAGCGCCATTTTAAAACTGCCACACGATGTTGGATCTAGTTATAAATTTAGGCTCATAAATAACCTAAATTTGGTTCCACATATCCCTTCAAAATATTGCCATGTCACACGTTGAAGAACATTGCTGCAAGACCTGATTGCTGATAATAATATAGCAAAAACCTACGCCGAGTTTTAACGAAAGGTTTCGAGTTTTCTTCCAAATTGCGTTGGCTCTCCTCTGATTCGATTTGTCACCTCGTAGCGAATCTTAAGGCCTACTCTTTGAACTTGAAGAAGAATTCCCTGATGAAATTTTAATTTCTTTGTTCACCTGAACCAAATGCAAGAAAAAGTTTAGAAACTCAAAGATACTTCTATTCTGACTACAGAATCTGATTTTACGACCGTACTAACTTACGAAAAACTTATTGATGATTTCGCTTGCTTGAATGCACGAAAAATACCTTTGTGGTAGACTGTGAGCTATGGGATATGTTAGTGGCAAATATTTGCTATCAGTTGGTGCAGATAAATATATATTTTCACTCTTCCTCATAGATATATAATAGAGCACTGTGATAACGGTGTCAATTGTTCTTTACAAAAAGTCTTGGAGTATGCCTTGTTGTTCTGTAGTTATAGCAAATGTAGAGTTTTTAAAGCTTAAAAAAATATCGTTATTTAATTCATTTGCTTAAATTATCAGTGGTGGGTTTCAGCTGTCAAACTTATTAGCAGTAAATCATTTAATCCTTTCTGAAATATTCGAGCCCTGTAACTACAGAACAGTGGTCTTTAGTAGTAAACAATTTGCCAAATATGCTTGCTGAAATACATGAGTCTTGCTTCGTCAATGGTCGGAAAATTTGTAACGTATGTGATGCCAATCCTACGTTTGCTTGTTTTCAACAAGATAGCCAGTATACAGAGCTTTCCTGATGAAGTTTAAGATGTTAGTTAAATCAGCTAGAACAGTTTCCCCTGTGCTTTACTTGAAAAAAACATGTGTCTACCAGTGCCGGGTTAGGGTGGCGCGAGGCCTGTAGCGTATAAACAGCGCGGGGCCTTAAGTTAAAAAAACACTTAAACAAGTGAACCACTGGTAAATCATAAAGTCTGTGGACATCCATGTGACTAACATTATACATACTGAATTTCGTAAATACGAAAAACCTGGTCCTAAATACTAGCTAGTGGAGATTAAAAACTAGTATCTCTGCCATTTGAATTCATTGCACCTAACTAATATTTACAGCTTATGCCGTGCCAATTGCTTGTTCATCAGTTATGCTGAATACTAAGCACCTTGATAAAACAAGATTCAGAAAGATGAGACCAGAAAAAGGTTAATCAATCATGCCCTATCCTATATAATGGCTATACGCAGTTGGTTCCTTAAAAAACACAGATCCTCAGAAGAAAAACCCAGAAACGCATTGAAACATCCCAGAGCTCTACAGGGACAAAACCCAGGTTTAGTACCACCGGCCAAATCATTTCGAAAGTACCAAAAAAGTAACGCAACTTCTAGAACAGGTCAATGTGATGTATTTGTAATATATTTTCAAAAATGCCATTCCAAGTGCAATCAACCAATATTTGGAAATTGCTGCAATTTGGTCTCATTGCTTGAGCGTTACCATAATGTTGCAAATAAATATAAAATACCTTAATTTTCACATCGAGTTAATCTGATGTAAAAGCAATCAATTGAAAACACTCCCTTACCTGCTTATGACAAATTTACCAAAATAGTGACTTCTTGGACTGAAAAAATTCGATACATATAATCTGGGCGGATATTACGGGAGGCGAACGAGGCGGTCGCCTCGGGCTCCCTTCTTTCAGAGATGCCGTGCACCCATTTTTGAGAATTTCGCACTTAGTTTTTGCATTGTTTTGTTGAGCTTATAAATGAATCTAGAGCCAAAGTTAAGATCTACAAGACATGTGCTTGTCTAAATAAAGCAAAAATTGTGTACAAACGTGCCAAAATTGGCCCCTCAACAACAGTGTAAACAAAGAAAATTTAAAATAAAATGACTTCAAACAATTTACAGTGTGAAATTGACTTTCACACAGAAGCAAATTCCCACACGAAATGAAAAATTTAACTTGATTTCATTGAATAAAGCTTCTGTATAGCATGTGTAAAATATAGTAACAGGGCCCCCTTTCTGAGAGTTTGCCTAAAGTCTAACATTCACCCTTGCATATAATAAAGAACAAATTTAAAACAAAGGACCGCGGGGCCTGTAGCAATTGCTGCATTTGCTACTATTGCTAATCCGGCACTGGTGTCTACCCCGCGCTTACTTCGTATGGCTGGGGGTCTTGGGAAAATACTTTGCTGTGCAAAACGTGTCTTTGTTCTGTTTACCATCAGCCCATATAGAGGATTAAAACACTATATTTTGTATTACTTGGAAAAAGAAGTCGCACTGAGGACCACCTGCACCAAAAATGTTAAATTCAAGATTATAAAAATAAGGACAGGTTGTCAGTATGGAGGATACTTTTACTACAGCGAAAACCTAAACGGGGCCGCACAAAACTAAAAAGAGTGGTATTGTACAACATAACGTCTGCACTCCCGCCATGAAACGCAGTAGACTAAAGCATTCATGGCAGTAGCAAGGAACACACAATTACATGATAAACACGAAGACAGATATGCGGTGGTAGTAGAAAAGCATACGCTTGTTGGCGCTACCGCAATTACTTTGATGAATCACATCAGTGTGTGGCACTAGTCAAGGGCATACGCATAAACAAACCCTGTGTCCACTGAATGGATTGTGGTAGTTTGGTACATAAAATGTGTAGCTACTGTAAAAAAGGAGTTTACGTACAGCTAATCAGATCGAAAACTAGACGGTGTTTTTCAAGGGAGGCAAAACGGTCCCGCATAAAAATGTAAATATCCGAAAAGTAAACCTACGAAAAACGTTAAACATCACCAAAATTCAGTGAAAAGAGCTTCTGAACTATACGAGAGAGCTATAAATTCCAAGAAAATATCGCATTGTCATTTGTTCTTGAGAAGAATGTAGAAAAAGCTTTAATTTCTGTCGAAGATCTAAAAAGCAATCGTAGAACCAAAATCAGCACCACAAAAGATAAATCTTTGAGGGGCAATTGCGCATAAGTGGGGCATACTTTCGCGCTTTTCAGACAAGCGGCCAAACAAAGGTCACACCTGCGTTGGGCCCCAAAAACTGAGATGGCTTAGGTCCGCGCTCCCTAAATCCATCCCTGAATTCACTGGAAGTTCGTTGATGTGAGTTCGGACCTATTGCTAGCGGAGGAAAAATCATTACCAGAAACGTTGTTAGGTTGTTTGTAAATATAGATGACTGCAACGAATATGAAAACAACAAAATTGGAAATTAGTCTGGTTTATTTGTTTTACTAGTGCAATATAATATCTTCGGTGTTAACTTATCTTATTAATATACTAAATTGCTTGTCGTAGAACAGCTGTCATAACCCTAAACGGTTTGCTAAACAAATGTTTTTTGAAACAAGTAAGACCTTCGGCTTTTAAATGAATATTACTTTTACAATTTAGCGTTAATTGGAAGCAATAACAACCTGTATCCAAAAATAAAAAATGTTAAGGTTCTTCACGTAATTTAAAAAAACAGTCTTTAGATGAAATAACTTCGGATATGCCAAATCACATTTAAAGGCATTTACTTGCATAAATTCAGTGTTTGCATAAACTTGCTGTTTTTGATGTACAAACTGCTACTTAAAATAGGTATCACTTTCCCAAGATATTCTGGTGAGGCACGTCCTGTTGGCTACACCAAGGCCGGTAGCCACGGGGGGCATTCGGAGGCAGTGGCCCCTAAAATTTTGTTGTTTCCAGGAACATTTGGTTTAAACATATAAAATAAACAAAAATCTTGCCCCACTAAAAATGTCTTTTGCCCCCCAAACCTTAAACCCTGGCTGCGGGACTGGTACACCTTCAGAAAAGCGGCCCGGTCCAGAGTTCGTCCAAGGATCAGGTGGCGTGACTAAACCGTAAAATATTTTTCTTCAAAGAAGAAATAATTAGGCCTACTTAAAAGATAATTTGAAAGCTCTGGGTTTGCTGCAAGCTTTCGAAGAATCAGCGGACTGGGCTGTGTTTTAATGACTTTGCGATGATTCGGAATTGCACATATCTGTTATCAAGCAACTACTCTCCACAAACGCGAAGACGTCTAATCCATGAGCAATAAAAGGAAACCGATTTCACGTAATTCTTCGCATCCCCAGTCCTGAAACTTTATGCATATAGATTTTATAAGCACAAATGTGTGGTTTCGAAAATAGTACAAGTGAAACAAATTGATGAAAAAGCACACGTTGAGCTATGCAAGTCACTCTTCACCAATCAGCGAAGGCAACAAGTTTTCGGGTGTTGGTTGTAATTTCTTCCCTTCCGAGTTTTGGGTCTTTGACTGCCCTTTCAAGAGTTTAGCTGTTTCTGTAAATGACATTATTTGTAAGTAGGCTACCCGCTATCATTTCAGTGTGAGCCGCCTGTATCCTTCAAATGATCTAAAGCAGCTATGTCCATCCCGCGGCCCACTCGAAGGTTTTGTGCGGCCCAGTTGATGTTTTCGCTGTAGTAAAGTATCCTACATGCTCACAACCTGTCCTTATTTTGATAATCTTGAATTTCACATTTTTGGTGCAGGTGGTCCTCAGTGCGACTTCATCACGTCTGTTGCCATTGCACTTAGGATTCGAACGTTTTCAGTACGTTGGCTTAAATTAATTAGTTTGCTAAGAACAAAGTAAGTCATTCAAGGTGCGGCCATGGTTAAGATAGTGACATGATTTTTGGCTCACTTAGCCATTTGGGCTGGACATAACTGATCCAAAACAACTTTTTTGGTTTACAGTATAAGAGCCTTTGAATTGAATTTAAAGCTACTGGAATTAACCGTTGCTTTTCTTTCAGCTTAATTTAGTGAATAAATTGCAATAGCTGAAGCTGTATGCTGATTGAAATATTTTTATTCACTGGTGAAATGTCTTTTACCCTTTCATAAGTGTTAGCCTTGCGCAACCCCAGTATGCGCTGCGGAACCAGTTGAATAGTAGCAGGTAGTCAAATCAACAGATAAATAAACAAAAGATGTGGTAAATTCAGCTCCTGCCAAATACAACAGTTGTTCTGACATAAGAAGTTTCAACACGCAGTGTGTGTTTAACCTACTGTAATCGAATCAGGTTTGTCACAAGCGACTTAATCTTCTGTTTGGTACGAAATATGGAAACATTTCAGCCAGAATAAGGCTGAAGAAGCCATTGTCCCCTCCTGAAACAAACTTGCTAAGATGTTTTCTGGCGCTTTTTATCAATTTTCAACGGTTAGAAAATAAACGGAAAGAACAGTCGGACTTAAGACGACGACAGTGACTGACGACGTCATTGGCTGGCCCCTTTCGAATAAAATTCTTGGCTGCTCCACTTCAGCTAGGCCCTTCCATTCGAATAATATTCAGTAGGCGCTCTGACTGTTGTGCATACATTTTACCTTATTTTACCTTCTCGTAATAAGTTATTTGACTTAAATCGCGGGAAAATTAGGTTCAATCATCAGCACTGCTCAGCTTCTGGATATTTGAAGGCAAAGTTTTTAACGGAAAAACTCAAATTTTAATATCGTAACATTGATTTGCATTGCTTACACCTTTTCTGCGTAGTTACAGGAAACGGATTTTTCAAGGCTGTGGCGTATAAATCAACTGTCAGTTCTCAGGAGCGCAGAATTACAGTACAAACTCAATTTTATCACAATCGGCTGTTTTAAATATGTTTCTGCGGAAAACTAAAAGTTGAAACAAGCTGCGATTGACCGAAGGCAGCATAACGAAAACTATAGAAGTTTACGAATGTTGCTAAAATTAAAGCTTGTAAGAAGAGAGGTTTTCCTATTATCATTAACATGCTCTGCTAAGTGTCTGCCAAATGAGCTGTAACAACTCCGAAAAAAATCAATACGAAAAACACAAAATAACCCAAATTTTTCGTTTATTTTGTCGGTGGAAGTGAATGTGCTGGACTGTCCTAGTTCAAAAACAACGCTTCCACAAACACTTTGGACAGACACCCATATTTCGTGTCTCCAGTCGGCTACCAGCCGATTATGCTTGGTAGGTTTTTCTCCAATACCAACGCTTCAACGGCGAGCAATAATGTTGTCCGATGTGAAGCTTAGTTTTACTCAGGTTGAAGCGCAGAGCATAACCGAGCTAAGGCTTTGCAGAAAAAAATCATATAGATCGGGTAATTGAAAGTTTCCTTGTCATGGTTAATCAAGCTCTAAGGATCAATGTTTTATTGACCACCACAAGAAAATTGTAATGCACAAAAAGCACAAAAACAAGCGCAAACTCGATTCGTTTAAAAAAATCTGGAAACCTTCTGCAATCAAAATTTCAAGCGGTTTGACTTGGCTGCATGCTTTTCATACTATTCCCTTACAGATCCGCCATTTATGTTTCATTTCATCACAGTAACGTGTTTTAAAAAAATATTTTTTCAGGCAAGCAATACAATCTTAACTAATCTGTGTATTTTGGTTGTCTTTGTAAATTTTGCTGAACCTTTTTGGTTTTTGTTCCTCTAATATTTGTGTTTAACTTGGTGTGCATTTTTTTATTTTTGTAAACTTTGGCTTGTTTCGTATAATTGGTTATACACTTTTTACAATATTTATGAGTAGTCAGCAGTCCGTTGTATTGATCGGGTGGCAGATAACTTTGAAGACCGTATGGCTATCAAAGATGACCACGGAACAGGAGTGCTGGAGTAGACTCCGGCCGGAGCAGGAGTCAAAAATTTAAGTTTCGCTAGGAGCAGGAGCTTGACCCCAGAGTTGCTTCTAAGGTTTCTCCAGCAGCCAATCAAAACGGACTTCACCTAATTCTAAAGTATGTGTAGCGATATTTGCTGCGGCCAAACAGAACAGTGCACGTTTTCATTTTGAAGCTTAATTTCTTGCCAAAGTTTGGTAAAGTATGTTCAACTATAGTTTATATTTTCAAAACAGCGTTTTCACAAAGAACTCAAAGATTTATTGCCACGTAAAAAAACGCTTATTTCGTCATGCAAATTATTCATAAATAGTTGAAACTGCTTCTTTGCAAACGTTTGTTTTGAACGAAACTCGAAGAAATGGCCTTCAACGGCATAGTGTTATGGCACTGCCAACCACTGGATCTAAGTGTTTGTCGATGGATTGGCTGGGCACTTTAGATTTGTTCAGTTTAATGATGGAAAATCGTTGTTCACACTCACAGCGGTATGTGCTTTCAAATTAAGTAACTGAGAAACGAGCATTCTTTACCAAAACTGGATAGGTTTTTTCCTCTGACCATGATTTAAAATGAAGTATACGTTTTTCCCGGTATTTGTCTTCCATGACTTCGTTTGACTTCAAATCCATAGGTTTAGGCTGAAGCTCCGTGTCTGTAATTTCTTCTACTTTCACAGAGAATGGTCCTCGAAACAATGAAAGTTGTTCTTCTCAGATGTTTAGGTCTTGGAAGTGTTTCGTAAAACTTTCGAAAAGATCTTCGCGAATTTTAGCATATTTTTCGACGTCTGGAAGGAAACCAACTTCTGTTTTTGCCACAATTGAAGGCATGCACGTAGATTGCATCATATTTGACAGTAGAACTGACATTTGTATTGAACCAGATTCTATTTATTTTGAAAAGCTTTAACGTCATCGAGCAATTCAGGAAGCAACTGTTCATGGACTTGCAAATTGATACATAGATAGCTCAAGTGCTGTGACATATCAACTGAAAAGGCCGGGCCTGGCAAACGGGCATGAACTAGTAAGAGCTTTAAAACACCTTTACCATTTCCAGTTAAAAACACAAGATTTCTCTCTCTATCAAGAATGTTTCTAATTCTTCTAGGAAAGCGAAAACCCTCCAGCGGATTAACATTCGTATCTCCGAGTAGTGAATTAAATATTCATATTGTGCATTAACTTCTTCCAGAAACGATTGAAATTGGCGGTGTTTCAACCCTTTTGCTCGAAATTCGTTTACACATTTCACTACCACTTCCATTATATGCGTCATTTTATGGATCTTAGCACAAAGTGCTTCTTGGCGGATGAAAAAAATAAACAGTAAGAATCTCCTGCTCCAAATCTGATTCATGCATTTGCTGTAGGAGCGCCACCGTGCCATTTTCTTTGTCAGTCACGGAAGGGACGCCTCTGTCGTTAGCCGAGTAATTTTGACTGTGATAAGTGAGGAACTCGATTGCAAAGTAGTTCCAGCTCTGCTTGTTTAACGTCTAAAACAGCTGTAATGCCACGAACAGAAACGAGTCCAAGAAGATCTGCATGGTCAGACAAACCTTTTGTTGCGCCCCGGATAAGTATTAATATGTGCGCAATGTCAGTTTTTTCAGTGGTTACATCCAAAGCTAAGAAAACACTTTGAAATTCGCCTCTTTTCGAAGATTTGCCCAGATAAATATTCATTGATATCTTCTATACTGTTTGCAATAGCGTTTTCAGAAAGGCTTATACTTTCAAACAGGCGTGCTTTGTCTGGAAACATCACCTTTGCAACTTCCTGCGCTCTAATGCAAATTATCAGTCTGTGTATTGTCTTGGCTTGATGAACAGACAATTCTTTCGGCAATCGCATTTGATGCCATCACAAGTTTTTCATTTCGCTCGAAAACTTTTGAAATTTATTTTGCTGTGCAGACAGAGAGGCCTCTAATTTCGTTAAGTAAGTCCCCCTCGACATTCCAACTTCACCAGCATATTTTTTTACGCAAGGTTTGGTAATGCTTTTTCACACTGAAAACCTTGGAATCAGAAACGTTTTTCCTGTAAATCCAACATGGCGGCTTCTCCTTCCATTCAATAAAAAGGCAATCATGCGTCCATGAATTTAGAAACAATTGTGCCGGCTCATTTCTTTTTCTCATTGTTTCTATAAAAGGGCGCCAACCTCCAGCACAGTTTGCGGAACAACGGCTCAACGATTGTATTTGTAACGGTACAAACGCAAACTCGATTATTAGATTATTTTGTTGTACTGTGAAAAAACTCTAAGGCAACAACGGACTGTGGACCAACGTTTAGCTTTCAGTTTGTGAATTTTGACAAGAGCTGGTGGTCAGTTTAAAAATACGTCGCGTGCCCTTTTGGCACGCATACCATATTTTAGACACCCCTGGAGTAGTCCTATGTAGTCCCGTCGCCACGGGGGCTTTTGTGGGCTTAGTTACCACAAAGCTCCTCTAGTATATCCTACCACTGGTTCTTGTTTTCGTAGAGACATACACATTCTAAAATCAGACATTTGTGGCATGTAAAAAAAACTGACAGATAGTATGGATTTTTTCAGATATCGTAGAAATTATCCTCAGCAAAAGCTGCTCAGCAAATCTATTGCAAAATAGCAAACATTGTTTTTGACTGTTTTTGCAAAACAGGTGGTTCGTAGGCTAATGTTGAATATTTATCATGACTTGCTTGGACTATTTCGTAGTGGATATAAGAGTTCGAGTTAAAGTTTTCAAATTCTTAAGATTCGGAGCAGGAGGCCTTGAGCCGCTCGGATTTCAAAAAGTGTGAGTCATCTCGTATCTGGTGGTCATTTCCCCATCTCCTTGTCTAATGTTTCACAACATTTTCTATCAATACGGAGGACTGTTGGTTGCTACTAGGTACAATAATTCCAAAGTAATATTGAGTAGTGATACTGAGTAAACTACTCAATAAGTGATACTGAGTAGCGATATCATGTAAATTCAAAGTGATATTGAGTTTTTCTCAAAACCTGAAAAACTTCGAGTTTTTCGTACTGGTTCCCGAAACCCGTGTTTTGAAATTTTGTCCCGAATGGCAAACATGGCAAACAGCATAGTAACAAGCGCGATGTCAATGTCATTTTGTTACAAAGGCTTGTTTCACTGCTCCAAGGTAAAACACTGCGTGTTGCAGTCGCCGCCTCCGGGCTAAGAACACCAAGTTTTTCATCAGACATGATACCATGTTTTCCTCGGAGATGCTTCAGCGCTACATATGAATGCATATTCAGCTATATATGTGCAGCAATTGCTAAATCCGCGCAGAGATAGCTATCTCTGTGCAGAGATAGCTAAATGTGTGCAGAGATAGCTATCTCTACGCAGAGATAGCTATATATGTGCGCAGAGATAGCTATCTATGCACAGAGATAGCTAAATGCGTACAGCGATAGCTAAATGTACGCATACATAGCTATCTCTGCGCAGAGATAGCTAAATGCGCTCAGAAGTAGCTAAATGCGTGCAGAGATACCATCTCTGTGCAGAGATAGCTAAATATGCGCAGAGATATCAGTTTTTGCGCTAAATCTGTCAGATATAATACTTTTACGAACGGCACCCCATACACTTGAATTGAGGGTATCAGGAAAGTATACTACACCTTTTTTTATTTCAGGACGGAGAACAGAAGACGCCGCTTAATAAATGCACCTTGGTTGGTTGCAACTGATTTTGCTTTTAAGAAACTCCGCGGTTTGGAATTACCGAACGTTTTACCCAAGAACGTGGAAGATTTAGATCTCAATTACTGGCGAAATGAGTTTAAGCTACACAGAATGGTGATGCATTCGAGAATTCGTTACGTCAGATAGAAAAACTTTGTTCGTTTGCATAAACAGAGTTAACATAGAATTGAAAATGGATGTATAATGCGGAGTATAGATTTGTTAGCTGGTGAATTGTTAAAGTGTTTCAAATGTAAAAAATTCTTTCCGCAGTAAAATTGAATTTAATAGGTGGGTAGCTTCTACTGTTATAGATTTACTTTTGGTTAAAATTCCCAACTGAGATGTTTTCGATGTATCACAAAACAAGGATAAAATCAATGTGTGTTTACGTACATACTAGTTAAAAATTTTGTTTAGACGTAAAACACTATATAGTTTGAATGCTTCTTTACGGACTAGAGAGGAGAAATCGTAGCAGGAGACTTTGTTTGTTATAACTGCCAGGATATTCCGTACAATGATGAAGAATAACCTTTCGGAGGAAAGAAGTTTCTTAGAGGTTGGAAAAGTAAATAATGGTGATGCTATAAATGTCACCATATTTGCTTCTAATTGAACTGAATCCATTCAGTCACCAAAGGCCAATGTCTGGAACCACGTTTACCAAAGGATATTGTTTGGAGTAGAGACCAATATTTTCAAAAAACGCTCTATAAACCAAAATTCCCAGTGGCACAAATTAGGAAATGTTCGTAAAAGCCAACTTTGTTATTTTGGGTTTGTGGCAATGGTTTATTCTTTATTCAGAGGCATCTTGTACACTCCGTACGTGCACAGGCTTTTTTGTCTTCTTCAACGACAAAGAAAGAATGCTTGAAACCTGAGCATTCGAGCTTTTGTTTCTCTCCTGAATGAAACAGCGTCCCTTTAACGACCACCGGAGCCAATTAATTGGCTCGAGTTTGTTTTGTTATAACTCGCCAGCTGCTGCAGCTAGAGAGGTGTTCAAACCCTCTCCGGATTC
>Ga0210059_1006812_pt1 | contig 18261 bp, 13 predicted proteins | sample Ectturendosymbi2_FD_188042 | JGI IMG/M metagenome (GOLD analysis project Ga0210059, IMG submission 188042) | Ecteinascidia turbinata endosymbiont from Florida, USA - Sample 2 (SPAdes) (version 2) | ecosystem: Host-associated > Tunicates > Ascidians > Unclassified | place: Key West, Florida... | reverse complement strand
ATATTTTGATCCCATTAGCGCAACATCAGCTATTTTTAATAAGACTATTACCAGTTTGCAAGTGTAAGTATCACTTAAACACGCATGGAAAAAGCGTAACAAAGGTCATGGAAAAAGTCATGGAAAAGTCATGGAATGTCATGGAATTTGGTTTTGAAAATTGTGTGGGAACCCTGTTAAAACCTGCAACCAGTCACTACTATGAAAATGTAAGACGCCAAGGTGAGAGGCAAACCGAAAATCTTTCCATTAATCACAGCAGACCTGAAACACATCTGCTACGCTACTGGGACACCGATGCTTGTGTGACAAACTGACCGCTTTATTTGAACTGTGTCATGCGAGGAGATACGGTGGAATAAGCAACAAGTTTTGAAATAACAAGATCCATGGGTGTTTCTGAAGCCACTTTATTATTATTATGGCTGCTGTGCAAGTACTCATTCGTTTTGGCCCTCTCCAATGCTGCTTTTGCTTTCCAACATGGGAGTGCTTTTTACTTTTTTCAGTTTCTATAATTTATCTTGTTTAGGATTTGCTTTATGGTTTAGGTTTAGGGTTTGCTTTAGGGCAGTGGTTTCAAATTGAGTATTGCGACTCCCATGGAGGTCGTTTGACATTTTTCTGGGGGTTGCAAGAGCTTCTGATAAAAACGTTCATAATTGCATACGTCTAGATTTTATATTTCATATATGGAACCACTTCTTGTCATTGTCAAAGTAATAAGATCACCTGACCTGGCAAAAATGATAGGCTACTTCTTTATTCGAAATTGCTTCAAGTGTGATTATGGCCATTGTAATACTGTTGCATTTGGCAGCACAGTAATAGTTTGTGATGTAAGAATGGGCTGTGTTTGTGAATTACAGTAGATATCTGATTGCGGTAACTAACTTGAACTTGAGAGTTATTCTAGTTTTCAAAGAATTGTGCTGTGGAGGCATTTGTATGGCATGCATGGGTCTCTCAATGAATGAACGATGCTGCCATATGCATCAATTTAATAAATAAATCTTTGTTCAACATAGTGATATCGTGTGATTTTCTATTGTGCAAACACAACTGCATTTCATGTGCTTGATTGGAAATTTTTAGAAGGGGGTTGTTAGGTTAAATTAGGTTGCAAAATGGGTCACTGCATGAAAAAGGTTGAAAATCACTGCTTTAGGGTTTAGATTAATAATTTAGGTTTGTGGTTAAGGTTTGCGGGGCATGTTTTCGGTTTAGCTTCAGGGTTTGCGTTTCAGGTTCTTGGTTTAAATTTACAGTTTAGGTTCACAACAGTTTAGGTTTTGGTTTTAGCTTTGGGATTTAAGGTTTTACAACATCTGACAAGGACGATGTGCTCATCCAACCGCATCATCCTTGTCACGTGACTATTTCTGATGGCAAAATAAACCCTCCCTTTATTTTTATAACCCCAAACACTAATGTTAAATGGTAACATTAAGGCAGTGGCTACAGGCTTGACAGCGGGCCTTCACATTTATTTGAAAACTTATTCATCCGTCGCTTGTAATGTGAAAGCAACACATGATGAGTGTGCAGTACACTGCACTAGGCTTGGTAGAAAGATACTAAACCTAAAGTCAAACCCTAAATCAAACCCTTAAACTTAACCCTTAAACTTAACCCCTAAACTTAACCCCTAAACTTAACCCCTAAACTTAACCCCTAAATTTAACCCCTAAACTTAATCCCTAAACTTAACCCCTAAACTTAACCCCTAAACTTAACCCCTAAACTTAACCCCTAAACCTAACCCCTAAACCTAAACTCTAAATGTAAATCATAAATCTCAACATAAAAGTTTGGAAACTTTTGAAAAAAGTGAAAAGATCTGGTCCCATGAAAAGTGAAACCATTATTACCAAAACAAGGTGAGAGCCAAACTGAAAACCATTCACACAGCAGACTTAGATGTGTCTGCTACACTATCATGGGGGTGCCACTAAAATGACAAGCTTGACGTTTTAATCTCACCGTGTCATCGCCGGCGGGCCTATAGCCACTTCCTAACATTAAATCCTAAACCAGGGGTTGGCAACCTTTTCCTAGTCGTGGGTCAAAAACAAACTTGTAAGGTATGGTTGGTTGTATTAATTTTCCACCAATTATTCTGTTCATTATGCTGTTTATGATGTTAATAAAACTTGGGGCATTATGGAATTTTAATCAGATTAACTCCTGATTTCACAGTTCATAACAAAAGCTCTGATATGGCATAATGACATGCAGTACATTTATTGCACAGTGCAGTTTATCGTAATGCAATAGAATAAGTTGTAAGTAGGGCAGATTCATAACCACTAGGCGGGCCATACAGCTACTACAATCTGTAAAAGGGGTGGGGCCGGATGATTTTGCTTGGCGGGCCAGATCCGGGCTGCATGTCGACCCTTGCCCTAAATGCTAACGTTAAATCTTAACCCTAATCCAAAACCCTAACCTTCAATGTAAATATGTGTTTGGTTTTCAAAAGTTTTTAAGAAAGTGGGGCTACATCATAAGCACTCCCAAAAATATTGTGAAAAGAAATATTATGTAGGGATGTGCATTATGGAACATTTGATTGTTCTAGAACAGGGGTCTCCAAACTTTTTTGTCCGAGGCCCCCAAAGTAATACAGAACATGTCAAGGGTCGGACATCTTACGCAATGTGATTGTTGCGGGATATGTTATATTCTATCAAATCAACAAATTTTTCTTAAGACTGTATTTTAATTTTTACATCAATGACAAAATGGCTTCACGGGTCGCATCTGGCTCACGGGTTGTAGTTTGGAAACCCCTGTTCTAGAATATTCTAGAATCTTTATCCAGATTATCAAATCTTGTTCTGGAATGAATTGCTACATATGGATCAGAGATGTAGTTGAGACCTAAACTTCAAGACCGAGACCTGGTGAAAACTTCAAGACTAAGACTTCATCAAAAAATCAGAGAATGAAAATCAAGACTTGGAATTCGAGACTTGAAAAGTTTTGGAGTAAGCTGAAATTTTATTAAAAATTTTCTCAAAATTATCATCATCATTTAGGAGTTGAAATTTTTTTGAATTTCTAGCATTTTTCCTACTCGTTTTGGTTGTTTTCTTACCTGCAGATGCAGCAGACAAAAAACATGTTTAATTACATAAGTTTTTCTAAGCCATATCATTGCAGTATTCAAAGACTCAAACCAATATGCTTGTGACCAAGACCTGTATCTTTGAGATTGAGACAAGAACTGAAACCTTCGAGAACAAGACTTGCACTCTTGAGACTGAGACTAAATCTCGAGACTCAATCACTGATGTGAATATCAGTACATCCACTTTCATTTATGAATATTTTATTTTTAAAAATGACCAACACTGGTAAAACAAAACAGCAAAACATGCCATATCTACAGCAACTTCTGATTGTAATGCAATATATTTAGTTCTTCTACATGCTGACTGCTGTGTACCATATTTATTGGACCATAAGGCACTCTCAAAAAATTTTAATTTTCTCAAAAATTGAAAGTGTGTCTTATAATGCGGTGCAACTAATGTATGAATCTGGTTGTGCTTTCTCACCTAGAACCAATTATATGTGGTAACCAGTGCTATTTATTTCATTGCTAGTATAGCTTAACTATGAGCACTGCATGGGTTTGATTTTGAAGACCGCCATGAAGCATTCACGTGTGATCAAAATCATAACATATTTTTTGTAAACAGACCGTAGTGTTATGTAATAAACCAACAACAATTGCAATGAGCAGTGCATGTGGTTCTGTGAGTAGCTAGCACATACCTTAATATTGAAGCACAGATTGTATTACTCAGCAGGGCTCCTGCGCACAGAGCTGTGTGTATTACTTCATAAGGCTCCTGACTGCATTGCCCCTGTTGCGAATGGAAAGCCTAAGTGGCATGTGCGCAAAGCTTCGCACTGTGGCAGGAAGCAACAACAGAGTTCACATGCCACGATCACTCTATTATTGCTTGTTCGCACCGCATGTATATTGGTGTTGTTATTCGCACACATCCCATTCGTGGTGAATCACACATTCAATGCAACACCAACAGAAAGGTTGCAACAATATCCCCTCCTTTTTACAACGAACCACACCGATCGCACGTTCTTTGTGTGAAGGCTGCACCTGGCACGACCTTCACATCCCAGTCACAGCACCATTTTTTTGCGATTGGCAAGCCCGAGCGGCATGTGCGCAAAACTTCACACTGTGGCAGCAAGCAACAATAGAGTTCACATGCCATGATCACTCTATTATTGCTTGTTTACGCCACGTATTCTTCGCGCACATCCCGTTCGTGGTGAATCACACATTCAACGCAACGCTAACGGAAAGGTTGCAACACCCCACAGTCACACACTGAATCAAACAGGCTTCATTTAATGCGACTTACGCATGAAAATAGAACAGCTAGCATTCAATAATTTGATATTGCGCCTTATTTCCTGAAAAATATGGTGGTTAATCTTCACTGGAGCTCACAGTCTAGCCAGCACTGGTGAAGAGCTGTTCTGAGGGCGATGACATAGCTGGTGTAGGTGGTATTTTGCTGCAAATGACTTTTTAGTCCTTTGCTGTGCCTACTAGTTTCTACCTACTCAGTTTTTAGCAATATGATTCCAAGCTCACTAGTTGCACCAACACATGAACAGTAAACCACCAAACTTAATAGCACAGCACATGTGTGAGTGGTTCCGATTCTGCAATCCGAGAAAAAAGAAGAAATAGAATAGGAGCAAAATGAGCTGATTGCGCAGAGGTTTAGCATGCTAATCAACGATCACACAACCTGTTAATTAGTTCGTTACAGCTCTACGCAGTGCTGTGAGCTTGCTGAGTGTTTCTTTTACTCGGGAGCACATAGAATGCCAATGCAAATTTTTTTGCGTCTTATTGAAACCATTTATTTTGCTGACTTTGCTGTTGCAGTTATTCGCAACTTTGCTGTTATTCATATTTAATCAATCCAAATTTATTTCAAATCTAAATACTAAAAAAAATCCAATTTTGTATTCAAATACAGAAGCATTCAAATTTGCAATGCACTGATGATGCTAACAAGAGTTATCGAAACGTTTGCAATATGTCATATGTGTCGTTTTCATTGGCCATGATTTTCATTGTAAGGCCATTCACATTCGAATCCATAGGATTGGATTCGATATTCCATTATATGCACCCCTAATCTTATGTCAGAACATTAAAAGTGTCTTCTGCACTATTTAAACCAACACAATCAAGGTGAGATCCGAATACACAACCTCTTGTGCAACAGGAGCAGTCACTTCCCACTCGACCGTATTCACAGTGTTGGAAATGCCTTGAAGTCAGTTTTATATGTGGCACAAAATCAGATATAGCTTTTGAAATGGGATATGGTTTTTCAGTCCTTTAAAAAGGAAAAACTGGATACAGTCATTTAGACAATACCCAGCTTTTAAGTGCAGATTGGTTTCTTTTGTCATTGCATGTTTCAGTGTCTAGGCTTTTATGATAGTTAAAGTTCAAGATAGGCCAAGTGATGATTCACTAGTAACTTTTATGTAAGGAAGCATGGCAGAGAAACATTGTGTTAGTACAGGGGTGCAAAAATGTGGTCACGCGCTTGCACCGCGTGACCAAAAACTTGGAAAGGAGTTTGCAGTGACATAGCAATGCCTATTTTATAATTTAAAGTGCAATATCATGGCAAAAATGGTAATATGTGTTCTCTAAAAATTTCTGTGTGCTACTAAAATTCCCATAAAATTCTGTACATCCCTGTGTTAACAACAACAGCTTTGGCTCTTTAACTTTCATGATTGATCCTGCCTCTGTAGAAGTCTGGCCAGTGGTGTTGGTACCACCAGTGTAGGGTTTGACTTGAAAAGCGACTGTTTATACCACCAGCATAAGGACTGAGTTGAAAGGCAGCAGTTGTCAATACTAGTGTAGTGTGAGGACTTAATCAAAAGGTTCTAGCGATTTCGTAAACAGTAAATTGTAAACAATAAAAGGGTATGTGCTCATCTGCTTATTTATGTCCTCATGTACGGGGTGACACAAAAAAACGGTCATCGCCAAAAATCAAGTAACTTCCAGAATTTTATTTAGATTGACACAAAACTTTAGCTACATTAGGTCAAGCCTGTGTAGCAGACATCTCCAAAGTTTCAAGTCTGTACTACAAAAACTCTTTGTTTTACTGGCGCTCAAAAAAGTGCTCCAAATGAGCTCCCTGGCACTGCAGGCACATTTGGATCTGGCGGGCAAAGTTCTCGATGACCCTCCCCCATTCCTCCCTTGGGATCACTCTTATTGTTGCTGTGATTGCTGCCTTCAGGTCAGGGATAGTCTGGGGGTTGTTGCCATATACCCTGTCCTTAAGGTATCCCCACATATAAAAATCTGGGGGGTTCAAGTCTGGTGAATGCGGCGACCACTGCGGGTCACATCTGCAGCTGATCAGTCGGTCAGGGGAACGCTGCTGTAGCCATGCCAATGGTTCGTTTTAGGTGTGGGGGTGGCACCATCCTGCTGGAACCATTGGAGGACTCTGAAGACCCCTCTTCGTTGACCAAGTGCTGTCCAGAACTTGCCAAGCACCTGGACATATCGCTCGGTTTTGATTGTCACAGTGCTCGTTGTCGTCCTCGAACCAGAATGATCCAATGATGCCATGTTTGGAAATGGCAACCCAGGCAGTGCACTTCACAGAGTGTAATGGCCTTTGCAGACAGTGCTCAGGGGGTGTGCTACCCCAGAAGATGTTGTTCTTAGAGTTCACGTTACCTGACAACAGAAAATGTGCCTCATCTGAAAACCAGACATTGTCAAGAAAGTCTGGCACAGCATCAATCTTGTCGCAAAACCACTGGCTCATGATCACTTGCTTCCTCATGTCATCAGGTGTAAGCTTTTGTTTAATCTGTATCCTGCAAGGATACATGTGGAGACCTGCGATCAAAATTCTCAGCACGGTCTCCCGGTTGATTCCAAGCTCTGACTTCGCCGACACACAGACTTGCTTGGGCTGTGGACAACAGTCCCTGACAGCAGCAGCGTTGTGTGGTGTCCTTGATGATTTCGGTCATCCAGAGTGTGATTGTCTGTTAGTGTCTTTACGATTGAGGTTATAGTCCCATGGGTTCTGAACTTGTTGACCCATCTGTAGATCATTGAGTGGACAGGAAATTCACGACATCTGAACTGTTCTTTGAATTGCAATTGAGCTGCGTGGATAGACTTCAGGCGAAAATATGCTTCAACTATAAATGACTTTTGCTCAGTAGTCCAGCGGCGAGGCAACAGCACACAAATCTCCACACAGTAAAAATAGCGTGTCATTAACACTAGCTCACCAATACACATCAATATCAGGGTACTGTATTTTGTTCTCGTTGTGAGCACTGTACACAGTATTGTAAAAAGAAAAGTTACTGTTATTGTTGCAATATTTTTGTCAGCCCTTGATTGGCTTTCTAGCATTTCTGGTTTGGAAGTTACAGCCTAGAAACAATAAAAAATTGATAATAATTAATTAATCAAGGCATCATTTAATTAAATTATTGTTTTAAGGCCCTAACTATTAAACCAGAAACGCTTGAAAGCCAATGAAGGGCTCTAAGGACTCAGATTCTAGCCTAGTTTCCAATAAAAACTTGGTTAAAAAGTTGGCTCTTGCAGTTGGTGCCTAGGGCCCAATGACGGCGAAAAATGCCTAAACCTATACCACTTATGACATCACCCACAAAAAACTTGAAATCCAAAAGTTTCCAATTTTTAAAATCCAAACTAGACTTGCCACATCTTTAGAGGGTTTGAACAGCTCTCCAGCTCAATTGCCTATTGAGTTACGGAGTTGCAAAGTGACACAAAATCCGTGGCTCATGCATGATTTCAAACTACGAATATATCACACATTGGTGCCGAAGGTGTTGTTTATTACACAGTCGCTTTCCTTTTAAAGCTAGTTTTTTTTGAGTCATAGACTGAAATTTTTTGATGTCTGAAAAAAATCAAGTCAATTCGATCAGAAACATAGCCTAATGAATAGTATTACAGCGAGTTTCAATACGACTATGATACAAATGACCAAAATGTCTCAGCAAAAAAGTGATTGAAATGTCTCAGCAAAAGAAACAGCTGAAGAGTGAGATCAAACTAACAAATGGGGTGAGAGCAGTGTCCATTTTAACCGTGTTTTCAACTAAATTTTCAGAAAAGGAACACAGACCATTTCAAGTGTTTTATGGTGAATGAGAGCTGTGGCCAATACAGTGAACGAGGAGTGTGACAAATAAAGCAAATGCATTAGGCATCAATGTTCAAATGTAGTTGAAATCAACTGGGTTAGGTGACATTGTTTTATTATTATAAGCTAACTTTTGCTTTAACACTTTCTATGATGAGTGTTTTTCCTGAGAAAACAGTCTCGATACCAGATAGTTTTTGAGAGGTTACCATGTCTATCCCATTTTCATAACACCTTGCTGTTGATGTTGACACAAAGAAACCTTAAATTTTATGAAAAATCTGTTCATTTTCATCATATTTTTCATATGTAATTATTCCAAGATGAAAGATTGCACCTGACGTCTGTTCTAATCAGAAAGCCCAAGCAGCAAGCAACAATAGAAATTTTGCGCTATGATCAATCTATTATTGCTTGTTCATGCCACTTATATATGGGTGCTATTCTTTGCATACATCCTGTTTGTGGTGAACCACACTCAATGCCATGCTGAGAGGTTGGATCCAATGGATGTGAGATCTGTATTGCTATGTTGCCTGGTATCTGTCTTGCAAATACCAAGTGTGTAAAGAATGGTATACTGTTAGAAAAAGTGTTAAATGCCTTAATCAGTACGGAACCCTAATTGCTTCTCAGGAGGGTTGTTACAAAGGCAACAGTTTAAGGATATACGGAAACACCTTTTTGTTCTCAGTAAACTCTGATATATAAATCTGACTTCACACCAAAGTATGGTCAAGGCACGCTATGGCTGTAATCATGCTATCTAGTGTTCACTTTACATCAGCATCACTTTCGTGTAGGTCCAGCCAGCATAACATGCCATGCCTATCTCTCTTGTCAAGGTACACTGGTCTTTTCTATTGAGCGAAAGCAAGAAGTTGTTTCAAGCAGTGTGGAAAGGTAGCTGAATTCTTTAGTAGCTTTTATCGAACTACATGCACCTCTTTGTTTGTGAGTTGAGTCACATGGTGGCTTTGCCTTGTTTTCAGTACTTTGTTCAGTATAGGTTTTTGTTTGTCCTTTGAAGTTTGATTGTTTCAAACATACACAAGCATTTTAAATCTCGTAGAAGTAATGTCTACTTTATTACAAATACTTTAAAGTCCTGTATTTTGAATTGATAAGTTTTCAGATTTGAAGAAAGAGCAATTTTTTGCTCATTTGAAGTTGAAAATGAAAACCTTATTTTTGTGTGATCTAGTGTCTGGCAAACAGTTGCAATTTTGCACAGCTGCTTTCTCAAAATACATTATGATACACCCTCAAGTATGCACTCTTGACAATGTAAGCAAGGAATCTATTGGCAAATTTTTAGTAGGAAATCAATCCATGCAAAATTACACACCCTTAGTCCTTATTCAAATAGAATAATACACCGAGTGAAGAAAATTGCTGGTTTTTAGAAAATAACTACTAGGATATTATAAATATATAATTTCTTTTACAGTCTTTTGTTACTTAAAATTATTTGTTTTGAAGAATGGCAATTAATCAATCATCTGATTCAATTCAAGTTGGTGTTACATTGTTGGAACGGTTTTTGGATTGCCGCCCCGACTATTTCCAACTTGGTCGAGATGGCAAACTTCATCATGACCCCCGAAAAGTCAATGTCTTTGCTCATGGAAAAAATCTTTTTGGAGATACATATGGCGAGTGAGTATTGACACAGTTGTATAGAAAGTGTTGTTGACCTTCATGTATTTATGCAAACTTACATTCTAAGAAAGGATGGCAGATGTTCTGTGTATGTGTATTTTAGGTATATGATTATATTTGCGTATGTTTGGAATCATATTGAGATGTCGTGGTATTGCTTTGAATTCATGTCATATTCTATTCAGCATGTACTTGACATTTATTTAAGGTTTTTTAATCCCTAACAAATGCATGAGTGCAGAGTGCAACATTTTGCAATTGCTCTATGATTTTCCAACCTGGCCTAACTAATTTAAATTGTATTTAATGTCAACAATAATTGTTTCAAAAGTGATTTTGACTTTACTTGCTTGACTGCTAAATTTCAAAGCATTGTGCTATAACCAATAACTTAAATTGTCGCTGAACATCTTCACTGGCAAAGCACATTTTATAATGTACTTCATTTTTGCTATAAAAGTGTCTATGTATGTTATGCAACAAACTTTGCTTTGCACCGGTGCTATGGTAGACATATTCTATTGGTAACACATGAAATAATGCAGGAAGTCTTCAAAATATTTTTTATCTTTTTTATTTGTTTATTTTTGTGACATAATAATTTTACAAAATTTGCCAAAACTGCCCATTCAAACCTGAAATGTTAAAAAACATGTGTTCAGCAAAACTAATACGTGGTTTCTGCAACCTGTTTGCATTTGGGTTTGTTTTAATAATCATTAGTCTTTAAAATCTTAGTAGTTTTATTTCATTTACACACTTGTTGCATGTGGTTTACACAATTGACTTTTCAACTGCATTGTGAATACATTATTAGGCTAAACACAATTTCTTTAATAAAATAAAGTGAGCAAAAGTAAATATTTTGTGAGGTTACATTGGCTACATTACTTCTGATATATTGTAGAAATGGATTTAGATGTTTCATGACTTTAACTAATTGTATGACGGTTGTTGAGGCTGTTTGCCATCACTGAGCTATTGTTTGACAACAGTACTAAATGATGTGCTTTTGACAAGATGAGGTAATTTGCTCTACTTAATACATTACTTGATATGGTACACTCCAAAACACATTTTTCATTTCCTATCAGTACATAACCTTTTTTACGTGTTTATTATTTGATCATCCTGATAAAGCTGTGGTTTTGTTGTACCTCTTTTTTGTTCATTTGTTTCATAATGCATCCAGAGGACAAGCTATGAGTGAAGTGACATAAAAGTGATGGTAAATAAGAAAGACTTTAAACAACATCTTTTAAAAACATTTAGATGTATGTTTTTATCAATACGTAGTATTTTTTTGTTTTTACATAGTACATGTGTTGTTATGTTGACAGAGAACTCAAGGTACAAAATGAGTCAGAGTTTGCTATGATCAAACACAGGCTACTTACTCAGCCTACATTTCTCAAGGTTATTTTGAGAAAAGAAAAGAAATCCGGAAATACAAGATACATAACAAAAGGTGAAAATGTCTGCATTGCTATTGATAGTGCTGATAGTCATACTGCCATCCCAGCCATTTGAATATCTGTAACGAGACATTTCCTGGTCAGTCTGGTTTGATTGTGCATAAGAAACTAATATATAAATGATTTCATAACATGGACTGAAAGCAAGTTTGTTGAGCACATGCCACCAAAGCTGATATGCTGAGTTCAATCCCCATTCAGGTCATACTGAAGACATAAAAAACAGTATATACTTGCAGCCCATCTGATCTCGCACTTGGCATGGATGGGCGCAAGTTCTTGCATGGTGCTGCCATTGACTTGTGCAGCATTCATTGCATTGCAAGAGTAACTGTATGACCCCTGACCTGGCACAACCAAGAGTAGATTGGTGCAGCTGACCACTTGTGACACTCTGAAAAGAGTACAAAAAGCAATTGTGAATGAAACTGAACTGAAAACAAGTAACTTCACTCCACAGGTGAAATAAACAAGGAATCAATCACAAATTTGAATATGAAATCGATTTCACGTAAAACTACGCATATCAGTCCTTACATCGTATTCATGAGACATGGCTTTAAAAGCATGAGTTATGTTTCAAGCATAAAATTTCATATTCATATAAACCATTGAGATGGATGTAACAAGTTGTCTTGAAGTCCATATGTGAACAAAAAGTGAAGGCATATATTTTTTTCTTAAAACTTATTATATCATTATCTGAGATCCATTTATTTCCAAGTTTCTAGCATTTTAATCTGTTTTAGCTTTGTCTAAAATCTCTTGTTTTTCAATTTAGTTTTGCTAGTAGTTTTCTGAAGTAGGGAATATTTCTTTTGTGAGTGATGAAGCGTTTTAATAACATTGCGTGCTTTCGTTAGCATTGGACATATATGATAAACGCTTTGGAACTTCAGTGCTGGTCAGTCGAAAACATGTCACAAATTAATTGTTTAATAGTATCTGACACTTCGTTTTAGCATTGCAAAAGTATCTTATGTAAAAATCAGTAAGTGGTATTATGGCGTTTTAAAAGACATGCTATTTTGGCAAAAATTTGGTGTAAGCAAAATTTTTTCTTGATGTTGGTGGAACCATGGTAAACTGTGATTTATCATTAAGCTCCAAATGTCAGTTACTCAAACAAATAAATATGGAGTAAATGTTTGACCAAGTTTTACATATTGTAGAAGGGGATTTTTCATAAACAGCTTCCCTAGTAATTTGCATGAATTTTTGCTTTAAAGCCTGTTGTGATCAAGCAGTTGCTGTGTCCCACATCTTTTGTGTCAGTTCTTACAAATTTGTTTGACAAAGCTTCATTTTTTCTGTTTTTAATGGCTTGAAACATGACTTGGAAATTCTGAGAGCAGCTATAGTAGGTGTTGCTTAACAAGCATTTCAGATCATCAGGTACATAAATATGATCACCAGACAATATCTACCTATTTGCATTATAGCAAACTCTTTTAAATGGTGTCGTTTCTCCATACTTATAGTGGATACATGAGTGCTTTATTGTTTTGTGAATTTTTACTGCGCTATTCCTAGTATTATTGCGAATGGCTGTTGTTTTTCAAAATGATTGTTGTTTTTCAAAAATGCGAATGGTTCTTGTTTTTCAATACCGTCTAACGTACTTTTTTGTCGGTGATTTGTTAGCGCATGGTGTGCAGTACTTCACAAGCCTTCTTTGTTGATTGCCTGACGCTTGTCTGTCTCGTCATAGTATCATTTCGACTCCCAATCAAGTTTTTTTTTATGCAGGGGATTTTGTCATTTATTTAAACAACTCTCACCCTGTCATTCAAGAACAATTGCGTCAAAAGTTAAACGAGTGCGAACAGCTCATGGAGCAAGGGAAGAACTTTGCCCTGGAGGTATTTTTGCTGCCGCCTGCTTGTTTTGCTGTTATATACGGTTACTCGGAAAACGTCAGTTGCATTTCTCCCACCATCGAGTGGGCCCATTATTTCCTATCGGTGTTGGGGTCAACTGTATAAAACCGTTGTCTTCAGCAGTATTAGACTGAGATGGATCAAAAATATTTCTCATAAAAGCCATGTTATTGACGACCTTGCCAATAGCAGGTTGTGTCATAGCCTTTGATAGCGTTGAAAAGCGTTCGGTTTGCTTAGTCCAAAAATATCCACTAGTTGTTGATTACTTCATCCTGTGAATTAATCTATAGCTGAAAAAAAGTATTTTGTTGTATCGCAATGCTAAACGAATTTCTCGTAGTTACCAGGATTATTACACATGAATGCTCACAGAAGTCTTCGCAAATATCTGGCCGCAGTTCATAGAACAGGAATGTTAATTTCGCTCAACGGAGCATCGTCAGTTCCACAAAAGAACATAAAATCTTATTCAAATAGATTCTGCGTTTTAACCTTTTATTTCACAAGGGCAGAAAACGTTTCTTCACTTTTATTCCTTGTTTTTCAGCCTCAGCACTGAGTAATCGTAGCGTGATTGAAAAGTTATTTGTACTTGTTGTAAGTGATACAACTCTTATTGTATCCAGTTTATGAAATCATGAAACACTATGCAGGTGGACTAAATCTCTAGTGTTCACCGATTTATCTTGGACTCCGCATCCCCCTCTCTGTAAAATCGGACGCGGACTTTCGCATGCGTGCACCTTGCTTGTACAAACTCCAATTAAACAGAACTGCAGATCTTGCAGCTTCGCAACCGAAAAGTTTCTTTTTCATTTCATAACAGAATCAAAACCCCTGTTCTACGCTAGAGCGGCTGAATCTGAAAAGTGCACTTCCGGTTATAAAAAGTCACTATATCTGTCTTCTAAGATATCGCGTAGGTGGCGCCAGAAACACCATCCATGAAGAAACGCTGCATTGAAAAATCACGAAGTGTAATGCGTAATTTTCATTCCAAAGGTAAATAATCGACCTCCGACGACACAGAGGATGATCAAATCATTTTTCCGCGATTGTTTTGTTTTTAAAACGAAATCGAACGTCAATCGCATATCCACGTCATCCAACACGCTTGAAGCAGTTGGCGGCTTAACCTCGTTGGTGTTCGATCTGCTAAATGGGATTCATTCTGTTAGAGTTGTGTTTTCTCGAACTTTCCTTGTGCACGTTTGGCGCAAATGCCGCGGCGCTGATTGTTTCTGCCGGCAGATGATTTATTCCACGCCACGCGTTGATTTGTTTTGCGCGTTCTGTACCTCTTGGTCGGTGGCTAAATACTGTCGCCTTTGTTGGTAGCTCATTCTATTCGATACGCGCTCTGCAGCTCTACTTTACTGTACTCAAGCCGTAAGCGGAACTGTCTGCCTTGTTTGCCGTTATCTTCTCCGAATAAAGTACAGTGCATTTTGTACAAGGTGCTCTGAGTTTTGAAACTCTGTCAGCGAAAAACACAACACATTATTTCGAAACAGAAGCGACTGTTGCGTCATGTGCGCAGATAAACCTGGCGCCGGCGCTGAAAGCGTGGTACAAAACCCGTTTCGCCCAAATGTCCGGCTCGTACACGGCCGAGGGGGCCAATTTCTGCATCACGAACTTCGGCCAGCGAATGCACGAGTGCTACAGTCCCTGGATCTGGATCGGGTGCTTACCCATCATGATCATCTGCGGTCCTCCGTACCTGGTGAGTGGCTCTCGTTGATTTGGTGCATCCTGCAAATAGAGCGCCGACGTGGTATGGTTTATTCATGGATTTTGTGACGCAGTTCACGAAATAACACAAATGCAGCAAGAGGAAGTAGAATAACATCAAAGATCACAAATAGGGATTAATGTCTCATGTTGATATGTGGTCGTTTTTTTACGTTACCAAGCGTTTGCCTTTTGCTTAAACATTTTCTCAAAATGCCAGGTACGCTTGCTTGTCTTAACTGAAGTAGATTCCGCGTGATTGTATCAATCGTGCCTGTCTGCTGTTGCGATTGGAAATCCCGAGCGGCAAGTGCGCAAAGCTGCGCACTGTGGCAGCAAGCAACAATAGAGATCACATGCCATGATCACTCTATTAGTGCTTGTTCGTGCCGCATATATGTGGGTGTTAACCTTCGCGCACATCCCCTTCGTGGTGAATCGCACATTCAACGCAACGCCAACTGAGAGGTTGCAATACAACCAAGGTTCCCACCCAGCATTGAAAGTACATTGAAAAAGTATTAAATTGAAAAATTGTTTTTGATTACCTTGAAAAAGTATTGAGTTTGGCGAAAATGTCCACATAAAGTATTGAAAAAGTATGGAAATTCCAAATTATGCCATTTGTTTATTCAAATTTCGTTCTTTATCGCTGATGACAACTTTGCAGATGTTTTTTGCGTTGTGTTCTATGAATAAACTTTTGGAAAAATGAAGATAAGTGATGTTATTGAAGTTTTTTCATGTAGTATTGAAAAGTTATGGAAAATGGTTTTTGAAAATGTGTGGGAACCCTGCTGTCGACCAAGCAACAAGTGGTGATTTCGATTGAAACGCTGACATTGCGGTGTAAGACCCATAGCTCGGAATCGGTTTTCGTAAACAATACGTGCAACGGGTGGTAATCGAAGTCTGATAGTTTCTGGTTCGCTGTGAAATTTCTGTACGAAACGAAAAGGGTTTTGTTTGGATTGAAGGAAATCAAGCACTGTTGTTCCAATGTCTTGGCACAAGGTGCTGCGGTAACGTCCTATCCTTTTATCAGGAGATTTTTTCAGGTTAGAATCGTTGCCGGAGCGTTAGAATTGCTCGAGAGAAATATAGGCGCTTCAGGCAACTTTGTTTGTCGTATCGATTTACAAAAATCCCCTGCAACGAATAACACTTCGCGTACTTACCGAATACATTTCTGTGAAAAAGCTCATTTTTCCACGACAAAAGCTCATTTTTCCACGACGCGTCTCCCATTTTAACGCTCTCACGATCGCAGGTTTTTGCGTATCCCATTCTTTAACGCAATCGTAATCGCAGATTTTTATGTATCCGATTTTAAACGTTTTCGCGATCACAAATTTTCACGCCTCTCACTTTAACGCAATCGCAGATTTATATATTTTCCTTTTTCAACGCCTCCGCGATCACAGATTTTTACGTCTCCAATTTTAACGCGTTCGCGCTCGCAGATCTACCGCGCGGCGAAGACCACTGACCTCGAGTGCCCCGTCCGCGCCACCGTGACCTACATCGAAGGGGTCAATCAAGCGGAACGTCAACAACTGGCCAGGATGCTGGTCCAGGCCTACGTGCAAGGGCTCAACGCCGGCGTCGGCTTCCCGACGGGGCCCAGCGTCACAGGAGGTGGGTCTGCCGCCATTTTCTGCTGCGACCTTTAGAGCTCAGGCCCTTCTGCTGTAACCTGATAGTGCGTCCGGCGAGGCGGGCGATCATTTGAACAAACGCCGTGTGTGTTTGTCAAGAAACCATTTCGTGATCACTTTAAGTGTGCCATGGCCTCAGGCCGCGCTGGTGCGATACGAGGCGCGAGGATGCTCGTAAAGAGGTCGATCTCGGGTGACAGTTGCACAAAAGTTTGTTTGTTTGGCCGGCGCGGTATTTCACGGAAAGAGCCGAATTTAAGCCTGGGTGTTTTTTCGCTGAGACGTTTCGGTCATTTGTCCTATATTAGTATTAAAATTCGCCGTAAGAATTTTCACTTGGTTACCTTTTCGGACATTATGACGGAATTAACTCAATTTTTTTCGGTCATTAAAAAAATTCGGTCGGTAATGATCGAAAAATGACCGAAAGAAAAAATCTGGGTGAAGTTTACTAATGGCGTGGAATGGAGTGTGCGGGGTTATGGTGTGAAATTGTTTGGTCACGTGTTAGGGGCTTTTGCAACTAGATCATGGGACGTGTCTGGGCCATACTCTGCCCAAAACGGGCCCCGACCCGTTAAATGAATGGCTCATCTGGGTTCTGGTTCTTTCATGAAATATGCGTTTCAACGGGAACAGAGCAAGCAGCCAACATGCGAACGGCTGATAAACCTTTCTGGTCACAATGGCGAGTGTCAGTATTTTCCTTGTTCACCTCAAGCTGCATCTGTTTTTATTTTACTGATACATTTCGGTCATTTTTTTGCTGAGACATTTTGGTCACTAAAACATTTCGGTCATTTGTCTCACAGTTGTATTAAGACTTGCCACAACAGTGTTTTTTAACCTATATTTTCAGACATTCTGACCGAATTGACCTAATTTTTTTCGGTCATTTCAAAAACATTCCAGTCTGTGACCGAAAAAAACAACCCAGTGCTGCATAAAAGTCTATTTAACCACTTTGCTCCAACGATCACAAGGCCGCGAGTAGCAGGACGAAGTCGTAGTTGGCCCAGTGTGTTTGGAAAGCTTTTAGTCGTTGAAATATATGCTGTACATATTCATCGTCTTGTTCCTTCCACCCACAGTTACCGGCGACACTTCACTATTTCTTTAACACAGTGGTTCTCAAACTGTGGCACGCGTTCCACTAATGGTTTAGGCAAAGGTCTTCAAGGTAGTACACGAATAGACCTACTTTCTGTTCTTCTTCGCAAAAAAATTTATTCACGGCTATAGTTTTCTCCTGTCGGGTTCTGTTAATAAATTCCTGGACTTTTGTGTAGCCGACTTCCTTTGTTGGTTTCGAAAAATGGTCAGTATAATTTCTCACAGGCACTTTCTTCATGTCACATTTGTGTCAAGTCTAGTTTTCCAAACCTTTGATCAAATGTATTTGTTGTTATAATGAGTTTTCCTGGAACAAGGTGGTACGTGTTGACAGTACAGGACACACTAATGCGCAATCAGAAAAAGTTTGGGGACCGCTGGTCTAACCGCTCAAGTTATTCATGGGTGGGATTTGAAGAAAACCTACCTTTTCCAGGACGGGACGCCCTCCCAATCGACCTGCAGCCAACTTTGTCCACGATTGCTGTAGGGGGGG
>Ga0210059_1006811_pt1 | contig 18262 bp, 9 predicted proteins | sample Ectturendosymbi2_FD_188042 | JGI IMG/M metagenome (GOLD analysis project Ga0210059, IMG submission 188042) | Ecteinascidia turbinata endosymbiont from Florida, USA - Sample 2 (SPAdes) (version 2) | ecosystem: Host-associated > Tunicates > Ascidians > Unclassified | place: Key West, Florida... | reverse complement strand
CTCACTTCGCAGGAAGCTAACATCGCGCGTCGCACTCCTGAGGCGGCTTGCTGGCTCCGGTTGGGGTGCTGGAGCAACAACGTTGCGAACAGCCACCCTAGCCCTGGTTCATTCGACTGCAGAGTACTGCGCTCCTGTCTGATGCCGCAGTGCTCATACCCGCCTTATTGACCCCACTTTCAACAACGCCTTGCGAATTGTGACTGAATGCCTGCGTCCTACACCAGCGGACAACCTTCCAATCCTCACAGGCATCCAACCTGGACACCTGCTCCACTCAGCGCTCACCCGTCCATCGGGTGCAGATGCACGGCGCCTCAAATCGAGACACCCATTTGTACTCGCCGCACAGCAACTCATCAGTTTCTCTGACAACAACAACATACGTGTGGCGCAGTGGGCGGATCACCAATGGAACGCGGAGTGGGCAGACAACCCCACAAGACTCCGCACTTCAATTCCAGATACCGGTACACACACCCAGAATGACCCTCCCAAGAAGAGCCTAGGTCCAGCTCAACCGCCTCCGCACCGGTGTCGGACGTTTCCGCTCCTGCCTGTACAAATGGGGTATGGCCTCCTCTGCGGCCTGTGAGTGTGGTGCAGAACAAACCGTCGACTATGTCGTCCTCCACTGTCCAATCCATCGACCCCCCACGGACTACACGGCCTGACGGTCATGGACAATGAGACAACCGAATGGCTGCTCAACACCTGCCCCGATACCTAGGCGGGCTAGCAGTGGATTAAAGAAGAACTCGTTCGAACGAAAGAAGAAGAACGACAGTTTTGCTAGATCACAGTTCAGGGTTAATTACTTTTTTGATCAAGGCATGCGCGGGGATGTTCAAGTAGCTGCGCAAGGACTAGGTCGTGTAGCGATGCACGATTGATGTGAGAGTCTTCATGCCTTGAACATGCAACGATATCCGACGACCGAACATTACTCGCTGAGTTATCGTTGGGTGCAAAGTTCAAAAGCTGCAGTTGCGAAAGTGAGTGAGACTGCGATGCGTGGTCGCTGAGTCAGCAAAGTGTGCGGTCCACTGAGCCAGTTCGATACTAATGCATCAGAAACAAGACACCGCAAGGGCGACACAACCGAATCTGATCGCGATTGTTTTGCCAGGAAATCGATTTCGCGTCAGTGACGCATCTTCAGTCCTGCAAATCGCAAGCAAAAGCTTATAGGTGAAATGATGAAAACGACTGAAGCATGAAGAAGGCAGATTCAGAGAGAGTGCGCAGAGCACATCGCAACAAGCACGCGCTAGCCCTGTGGTTCTTAACCGTTTGTCTACCGCGCCCCCCCTTAAGTAATCGTACTGCGTTTCAAGCCCCCCTGACATTAAGTAAGTTGCAAAAACAGATGTATTTATTGGTAAATTTACTGCTATCACAGAGTCAAAAACCGACTAACTCCAAATATCACATACTACGCGCGATACCGTCCTCGCCCAACTGACCAACGACAACTACGATGAGTTCAGACTGCAACGATGGGGTCAGAAGATTACAGCATGGCTGATACGAGAAACAAGTGCCGTTTGAAAAAAATCCCTTGACAACGAGAGACACCCAATCCAAACGGTTAACTTACTGTATAGCTGTCAAACGATGAAGAAAATTAACGTGTGAGGTGAGACGAAGGTTAAGTCATTCACGCCAAATGATTTCGGTTGCATGTCAGAGGGGACTTTCCCTAACTTGCACAACCAGCAAACACAGCAGTCATTCTGGCAAACGCAGCTATTCTGAGAGCAACTACACAAAAGTCCACGTCCTCGAGCCCAAACTTAAAAAGTGTTAAAACCGAAACGTTGTTTACAATGTCGGCGCTGCCGCGTCGCCTCCTCACACCCGTGCATCAGTTTGTACAGACTCTGGAGTTAATGCTTGCAGTTAAAAGTTTTTGGGAGCACAAACCTCATATCAGCTTCATCTCCACTCACTCTGACTCTGGGTTTTTTTTCGCTGAAACATTCCGGTTATTTTTAGTTGAGACATTTTGGTCACTGAAACATTTCGGTCGTGTGTCTCACAGCTTTATTAAAAATCGCCATTGAAAGTGCTTTTGGCCCTATATTTTAAAACATTCTGACCGAAATCACTTAATTTTTTTCGGTCATTTCAAGAACGTTTCGGTCTATGCAAAACCGTCGCCAGAAAGTTTTCAATAGGGGGACTTTTTGTTTGTGCGGGGGGGGAGGCTTGACATTATAAAATTAACCAAAACTCCACTTATTCATAATGTTTCACGTTTCAATTTGGGGGGGCTTGGAACTTTGTTTGGGGGGCTAAGCCTACCAAAGCCCCCCGTGACGACAGGACTGGGTCTATGGCTGAAAAAAAACAGCTCTGACTACCTTGAAGATCATGCTCGACAACGTGACACGAATCAACCATCAACGGACTTGTTGCCTTACACCACAAGTCACGGTCAAGCTTAGTCACAAAACCAACACATAAGAATCGGAGAACCCGCAAGCAATACCTTGTCCACCGGGATACATGCATCGGAAAGCTTGGCCGAGCTCCTCGGCTTGCTTCCGACCGGCGGGGGTGAGCTCTCCTCCCCATTTCAATATGAGCAGCAGGTATGGTCCGGAAAACGGGGTGGCATCTGGAAGGACAAACAACTTCTGTACGAGTTCTGTCTGTCGTTCAAAATGCCGGTAAAACGAACGTCTGCAAAACTTCATAAGCGCAATCATTTATCCGGAATTTGGCGTCTTGTTTGACTTCAGACAGGGAAAGTAACAATCTTATTCACAGATAACTGAAACTACATGAAAAAAAACTGAGTTTCATGGCAGAGCACAACAAGTTGTACTTATTTACATCAGTACAGTGCGAAAACCGCAGGAAGACTTCCATGTTTACGTCATGAAATCCCAACTGAAGACTTAATCAAAAAAGAAAAAGAGTGGAAACAATGTTGATAACATTTGATGAATGAACTACTAATTAACATGCACGAAACAAGCGTCAGCGGGAGTGAAGGTACCATAGGGTCGGTGTTGGGACTTCCTCGAAGCAGTGCCACTAACATGAGCAAACGCTGATATTAGTCAGATTACATATGAACCGACTAGTCGTTGTGAACTAACATCACAAGCGTTTCGGCCTTCTGCTGTAGCGAATGATGTGAGAGACCAGTAAATGACGTTGACTTGTCAGTGGAGAGGAGAATAGACGTTTGCTGGCTTGGTTCGACGCAAGCTGTTGCACTAACAGTAGGTGCTCGACGCTTATCAGCAGAACGTCTAATTAGCCCGGTACTATCAGGCAAGTGTGAGAACCTATGCACACTACACGTCTGTTTTATAACAGAGCAGACTTGTGCTTGGACGTCGTTACGTAATTTGTCGAAGGATGCGACGATTTTCTTTTTACATTAATTTTAATAGCAAAACAATAGTCGACGATCAGCCACGCAATGCACACGAAACCCGGCGTTTTTTGCCGTCGCGGCTGGCACTGAGGAGGAGGCAAAAACATGACACTGCATTACAGGCCACCTTTTTGCTTACAGGCCCCACAAGACAGCCTTCAACTTTACTGTTGCGCCGTGCACAGTTGCAGCTTGCGGAAGAGATAGCTTCGCATGAGTTTTGAAACGAAAAGCGCGACCTGCAGTTGCAGTTACGGGGGTAACTTTTTAATTCAATTGAATTTGTTTTGCAAGTTTTGGTTCGTCACACGAGAAATACATTCACAGGCTGTATACTACCGTCTTCTGAGCTGGAAGCCAGTCGTGGCGAGGACATGTACTTGAGTTGGACTTTACGGTTTATTCCTGAAAAGTGTCCGTACCTAAACAGAAAAGGCAACGAAAAATGCTAAGCGTTCATGCAGTCTTATATTAATGCCCGAAGAACGGTACAAACACGCTGCGGACACTGTTTTTCGAGTTGGCGCACTTCTATTTCAGCAACAAATATAAAATAAGGGGGTGAGAAGGTGAATGAACGACAAGAACATCTGATAATTGCATGTATGTGATGGCCAGACGCCTTGCACCAGAGATGAGCATCAGACTGGACTGAATCCGGACGAAATGAATTTTATGGTTTTGGGTTGGATCCGACTGTCAATCGCTTCAAAAATTTTGGATCAGGACGGGATTTGGACTGGTTTAATGGAAAAATCTGCGGTATTTTTGTTGTTAAAAACCTTTATTTTGTTAGCTTTTTGGACTTCATTTGGACTTGGACTTCACATTTTTTATACGTTTTGGACTACGGTTGGACTTGGACTGAGTTTTGAAAATGCGGGACTGGAACTGGATCGTAAAATATGACAGTCCGCTCATTTCTGCCTTGCGCGACAAGTGCTTACATTTCCAGCACGTTCTTGAGCTGTTCGAGCTTGTGCTGCTTCTCCTCGACAAGGGCGTCGGGCTCGGCGAGCAGCCATCGCGCGACGTCGAGGACCTCCTGCAGTTGCCTGGGCCGTTTCAACTTGAGCTTGCCGGTCTTGTGGACGTTGTACTTGTTGAAGAGGTCAAAAAACCTGTAAGAGTAGGTTGTGTCGAAAAAAAAGTGCTGACCGGAGAAAACTGCAATGGCGTCACACTTCAGTGAGCACGAACATGACGTTACATTTTCGATGCTCTTGTGAACAACGATTTTTTCTAATCCCCGGAAAATGCTGAAGGCTAAAGGCTACGAACGCTTTTTTGTCAAGTGACCTGACGCTATTCGCAGAAGTTTAGCAGTAAAACGATCTACCTCGCTACCCAAACAAATGTCGCTGCCATGGTGTGACCTTTCTCAGAAGCGCACACAAAAAAACAACAGACCAGCTGCGCCACGTCACCATCTCCAGCTTCCACGTCACCATCTCCAGGTGCGGAGAGACGCCACAACCCAAGCAATGAGAGCGTGGCTTGACGGCGTGTAGCCGTTTGTTAAAATTGATTTTGTGACCTGAACACAACGAATGTTGGGTTTTTAGACGCTTACGTCGGTCGTTCGAGCAATTGCTTCATTTTGTGCATGGTTGTGTGCGTCAGCAACTTGCGCAGCAACTGAGTCGGAACACAGAAGACAAGAGATGCAGTGCAGCTGACTGTTTTAGGGATTTACCTACTGCTGTTCGCCAGGAGGCAGCGGCAGAGTCCTGACATGTCATCTACTCGAACTGCTCGAACCCCTAACTCTCCCTAACTCCCGGAATAACATTCAAGCAGTCAAGCTTGAATCAATGTGTGCACATAGCTCTCACACAGACAACGTTAAACTACAGAAACAGTGCTCGTGTCAGTATTTCCCAATGAACATGACGCATCGAGCGTTTGTCGTTTTCTTGCGGTGGAAACACTGCAATGACGGACCGACTCAAAGGAAGCTTACTTTTGATGGTGGACTTCCATTTTCATTTTCTGCTTCGGAGTTCGGTCTCCATGTCGAATGACGGCAATGACGCAACGCAGCTCCATCCTGTGACGCAAGCGTTGACGGTTATTTGTGTTGCTGCATCAAGCCCGGGTCTCTGCTGACTACATCTAGGCAATATTTACGCAATCAAGATTCTCGCTTTCAAGTGTTCTGTGGCTGGCGCGCAACGTATTTTATTCCAAACAACTGCCACGCTAAAACTGATTTAGAAGGAATTGAGTATGATCGAAAGTTAAAAACCAAAAGCATACAGCGGTAGCGCAAAACGTTGCGTTGCATTTTGCTTCGGAACAGGATCCCGACCGGTCTCGTTGTCTCCGCCGCAGCCCCGAGACCAAAATAGCAAGAAGCAGTTTAGTAGAACGACACGTGCTGCAACAGAATGGACTGCCATGCAGCAGTTAGGAGGCGGTGCTGCAGAACTAGGAACGCATCGAGCCTGCAACAACAGCCCATGGACATGGGGGTCGGAAGAATTTTTTTCCAGGGGGCTGGCCACTAGTGCGTTCTTCCAGAGGTAGCCAAAAATATTTTTCCAGGGGGGGAAAATGGGGAATATAATTTTTTCCTATCGATAAAAAGAAAACAACCCTTTTTTACTAAACATGTATTAGAAATATGTCAAATTTCAAAATCTAGGTGAAGCCAACGCCCCCTCGCCCTTTCCGACGACCATGCCCACAGCAGTCATACTCTTGCTTTGGTCATTTGCCGCGCACACGCAACCGGATTTTGGGCAAAAACAAACCCCGCTACTCACATAGTTCCGGACGTGGTCGGAACGATTGGAATGTCTTCTGCGTCGGTGGGGATCGACCAGGGAATCAGAAACTGCGGCGCCAGGTCTCGCATTATGATGTTTCTGCAACAAGCGTTCGTCAAGTGGCGAGCGGAAAGCATCACACACCCGACCGGCCGTCGCTGTGACAACACTCACCCGAGCACTTTCGCGCAGTCGTCGTAATACTTCATCGAGTTCTTGACGAAGCTGAACCCGTTCACGTCGCACACGTACGACTTGCCGTGCGCGCGCAACAGGTCGAAACCGCAGACCGTTTGCTGCAAGCAAAGATTACCGCCGGGTTCGTGTGTAAAGTCACGCCGCTGTGATAGGATGATCGAGAACTTGTTACACACAACCTCTCCATCAACGCTTTCAGGAACACATATGAAAACTACACGCATGAGTTTGCATGTTTAGCTTTAGAATAGCTGATAAGCAATGCATTGTTGGTGTTTTTACAGAAAAATATTTCTCAATAGCGTCGAAGTAGGAATCTGTGCAATGAAACTTGGCGGCGAAAATCAACTCAGTCTTCTTGCTGGTGAACATGAAGAAACAAAAACGTATTCAAAAAGTTTATTTCTCAGCAGCACAGTGCAAATTTTGAAAAATTGTAAAAAATTTATCCCGTTCACTGTACTTGCGTTCGGTTTAAAATTTATAAAACTGTTGATGGTGATAGCGCACAAGAAGTATTGTTTCTATGAAGTTCGCCATGGAGCTTATTAGTGCTCGCCGCTCACTTGGAAAGCTAGGCAGACTTGTCTTGCAATCAGTTTTTCTTTGGCGGATAAAATAACGGGAAAACGGACTTCCTTGCCCTCGCTATCGCGCTCAACTTTGCCGTCCAGCGCCGGGGACTTTCTCGCCTCAGCGTGAGCGTAATCCGGACCGACGGTGTACACCTTCGAAATAACATAGTAATTTTTATGCTTGTACTGTATTCTCGGCTACGCCTGTCAAAAATATGAATCTGTAGCCAAGTCTAAAAATCACAACCACTCGCAAGAGGGCCAGTCTCAGCCAATTTAGACAAGGTGGTCCAACCAAACCAAAGTCCCTGAATTTAATCAAGCTGATGCGCCAGTTCAACATGGCAGTCCTATTTTTACTCCAAAAAGTGGATAAACCAAAACTGTTGTCAAACTTTTCCTTCTTGATTGAAGCAATTCAACCAAAAGCAAATATTTCTACGGGCAATATAACACAGTCGTTTACAAAACCTGGTATTTTTTGCTGAATTGATATTTGCTTAATAGCCAAGAACAGTGCTAAAAATAATTCGCTTTTGAAAAATCAAGTTTGTGTTGGTGTTTCAGAAAAATTTCTCCAATTATCACTGTTATTCCTTCTATGATTACGTCTTAAGATCGGTGAAGCACAAAATCAATAGTCTATTTTATAAATAGAAGTTCAAGTGCCATCAGATTTGGTGATAAAATACAAACTTATTTGATGCCACAAACAGCTACTTAAGCAGAACATCGATGCATTTTTGCTTTAGATGCTCTCCCGGACATCCACTTCAGCTTGACCGAAAGCCAAGACGACGGGTGAAATATTGAAGTATGCCTGATATGGCGCACAGAGACGCCACTTAACACACAGTTTTAAGCTAGGTCATGGTGTAAGGACGATGTAACACAAAAAACGATTGCTGTGAACAACGCTGCAAGAGGACTACTGAAGCCTCACGAATGATATTGTTAAGAATTTGTTTGATTAAACAAACTTTTTTGATAAGGTCACTGCAGCCAACCGTTTTAACATTGATGAATACAACACATCGCGACGATGCCAGCAGTAAAGCTTTCCTTATACCTGAAGTGTTGAAAAGCACGTTAAAATAAAAAAAAGAAATTTTTCAAACAGCACCAAATGCATCGCAATCAAAAAGGACAGCCAATATATCAAAACCTTTGCTTTGTGCTTGCTTTACTCAATCGGACTAAGACACACAACCCCACTGCGAAAGTTAATAAACTATACTGCTGGAACTCACCATGCAAAATATCTTCTGACGGTAGAAGCAAACAATAGTATAAGCCACTAGAAAATTTCAACCTACCAACCTTTACATCCGTGCCATCTGTAGGCATGAAATCTTCATATATGTATGATCCACTTCCTCTAACACTACTTTGCGTTGAGTACTGGCTACTTCTGTTGCCGATCTGAGGAAAAAAGCTGTGTTCACGATTCGCATGTTGACAAAAACGTAATTGCTAGTTGCTGCTTTTACATAAGTTGTTCGGTCGTAACTGAAGGCGACAACCGAAATTTAGTTGACAATGAACTCATGCACTGGTATTGGTGAGGTCCGCAAAATCTTCACTGAGGATCAGCAGAATCGACTTTTTCATCAATTAACAGTAGTTGTCAAAAACTGAATTTAAGCAGAAGAACTGAACAACAGAAGCAGAAGTACTGTCGCCCTAAGCTGTAAATGACCTACAACAGGGGTGCATAACCTGCGGCCGCATGCAGCCTCGAAAAAAAATTATGCGGCCGTGTACATGCAACTTATATGGCGGCCGTGGATTAATAAAAACTATTTGTCTACTGTATGCGGATACTTAGTAGAAAGACGGCCAACAAACGTGTGGAATTTTGCATTAATAAATTAATGAAAATGTTTCGCATGTCATTACCCTTGCAGGCACGAGTAAATGGAACACTATCGGATAAATCCTATTCCTAAACGTAAATCACAAAAATAACTTGAACTCACTGGCGGCGGTAATTCACAAAAACAAAGGTAATGCGGCCGGCAATAACGAAAAGTTGTGAACCCTGACCTAACAGTCTTTGCACTCTCCAACACACTGGAGTAGCTTACAGGGTTGATGCGAAACCAAAAGCGATAACTCCCAAAGGTTTGCTGAAAATGGTCTGTGCACGCTAAAAATACTGTGCAAAGCCAGAAGCCTGACCCCCACGCAGAAAAAAAAACGCAGTTGTTACAAACATAAGAATGAAAGAATTATCTCCGCGAAAAAAGGAATACAGGTAAATTCAATGAAAAATGGTCGTGGAAAAAGTACAGATCAGGCGAGGCAAAAAAGTTATCGCTCTGTATCCTGCACTAAGACCAGCAACGGCCAGTCGAGCTGGTCGCAGGCGACAGCAACGGCGCATTAAAACAGTAAGCTTGTTCGTCATTTATACAAACAGATAGCCCGCTAAGCATCCTCTCGCGCAGATGCTGATCATTCGGCAACACAGCAATGGGCTCCGCAACGGCAAGACCTGGGTACAGACAGCGGAATTAACAATAAGAACTTCCTAATTTCTTCTAGTCTCAAGTTCCACTTACAATGAGACTTAACTGGGAATGCTCGAGACATAGTTAACTTGGCATTCCGTCCGTATCTATTGTCAGTGCCTCGTGAAAGGGATTTTGCGCTAAACCATTTTCACACGTAAAATGTTCTGGCCTAGTTTCAAAAGATACAAGAAAGACATTCAGCAGGGAAGTACCGAACACTCAAACGCAACAGTTTTACACACACGACCAGCTTAAAACCTGTTTACAGGTTACTTAACAAAATGTTTGCACTAGACAAAAACGCTGAGCACACCAATTCGTCAAAAGTGGTCACTGAGTGAACGACCTTTTCACCACTGTTACATGAAGCAGAGCTCAGTGGTTTGGAATTCAAAAGGGCTGAAACCAGTTGTAATTGTACTATTTCAAATTAGTGATTGACAGTCGTATTGTCTGAAGCGTGCATTTGAAGTAGGACTCATGAGAATAGCAAATGTGACATCCAAAGCTTTTCTTGCCATCAACCGTTTAACACGGACAAAACCAGTGACGGCTTTTTTTTAATAAGAAGCAATTAAGGCAGCTATGTCCAACCCGCGGCCCGCATGTGACCCAGTCAATAGTTTTGTGCGGCCCAGTCTAGGATTGCTGTAGTTAAAGTATCCTACATACTGACAACTTGTCCTTATTTTGATAATCTTGATTTTGACATTTTTGATGCAGGTGGTTTTCAGTATCACTTTATCACGTCTGTTGCTATTGCAGTTAGGATTCGAATGCTTTCAGTATATTAGTTAAAACTAAATTTAGTTTGCTAAAATCAAAGTAAGTCATTCAATGTGCGGCCCTTATTATATGTCATTCAATGTGCGGCCCTTGTTAAGATAGTGACTTAATTTTTGGCTCAGTAAGCCATTTGGGTTGGACATAGCTGAATTAAGTTCATTCACTGCCATGAGATTAATCAACACTTTCATTGTGTCAATACACGAGCATCAACATGACTGACATTCATTTTTTTGAAAAAATACCTTTCGGAAAAGTTTTTGGCAACCACCACCAACACTTGATGGATAATATATGTTAATATTGTGATCTTCTGCATTGACTGGCTTCTCTACAAATGGCTTGTTAAACATGTCTTCTCCAACAACTACATGATCCTCATATTCTTCAAAGTGAAAATCTGTTAAGTATGGGAAGACCAAATTTTGCAGCACAAACAATTACACACATGCCATACACCTATAGTTTCCAATGCAAGAGAAATCTACCAGAACTGATCAAATCTTTATAAACTTCACCCCCATTTGTGAAAACACACAAGAAAACAACTACTGTATTAGATTACAGGTACAGGGTGGTATACTTTAAGGTTAACAACAAGTTCTGGGTGACTTTTTTCTCTGCAATAAAACAATCTCAACAAAATAGAAATTTGATTTCCATGGGTAAATCTGTGAATGATGCCATTTAAAGCAGACAATGCTTCTTTTGCACTAACTACATTGGAAGAAGTTATGGTTGTTGAGCTCACATCCACTTATTTAAGAATTGATATTAAGTATCAATTTTGCAAATGTACAATGTAACAATAACTTTTACCTTTGTTTTCGGATCTATCACACACTGCAAAACGTGGAGTTTCAATTCCATTTTTCTGCAAAATTTGATATACATCTCTCCTATCCTGCAGGTGGAATTGCATTTCTAAGTCATTTATTAAGAATGGTTTTCGTAGCGTAGTGTATTCCACAGCTTTCTCTAAAGGAAAACCTGTCCAATAAACAACACACTGGTGCAGAAACACAGCATTTCATATAAAACACAACAAAAACTGTAGTGATGCAAAGGACTTTATTTGACAGAGGAAACATCTACTATATATCTAGAAATTTAAGCTGTCCCATAGTCTAAAAAACACAAAAATTATGTTGTGGAAAGTATGTTATGTTGTCAAAGTTATATGTCAGCAGAACTCGAAAATAAAATTTACAGCATTGAGGTAATTGAAATAAATAGCTGCAAGCCATCTCTTGATTTGGTTACACAATCACAATCAATTTCAGGTGGAAGTTTATTGCAAAATTTCAGTCTTTTTATGAGTGCAGCAAACAATCCATGATGTACAGTATATGAAATCATTGTTCTCACACCAAGAACTAGCATCATAAGTTATCGCACTGAGCAATCAGCATACCGGTTGAGTGAAATGAAATAAGACAATCACAGTGTGGCCAATTAGAAACTGGTTCATGAAGAATAACACTTTCATCGAAAACATCAATTGTGATGTACTCAAACAGCTGCAATCTGTTCAAGATCTCTTGCATTGGCTTAGACTTGGTTTTCTTGGCCATGGCACAGATTCCAACAACAATTTGCTTTGCATCATCCTACATACAGAAATAGTTCTGGTTAAACTTATGCTATCATAACAACAAACTTAATTAACAGCTGTGAACAAAGACCAGTTATCACTAACAACTTCGCTTCTGAAAGACCAATTAAAATTACCATTCATGAAAATTTTTACAAGCAATCAAGTTGAATAACAGTATATATTTTTCCAGAAAGTATTGCCATGTACAATAGGGTAATCTAATATTTACCAAAAATTGCACCTCATCAGTAGACATGTGCTAAGCAATGACATATCCACCAAAAAAATACCTAACACAAAAACTGAAAGTAAAACATACATCATCTTCAATGGAACATGGTTCAGTCGAATCAAAATTCTCTTCGATATCTTGAGATTCCATTGTCAAATCAACCACATTCTGTGTTTGTCAGCAACAAATACCACTAAAATACACTGCATTCTGCAACAGTATGAAAGTTTTGCATCAGCACTGTTAGCAGTTACATACATACTAAAACAAATATGCAAAACAATGGTCTAGCATCAGGTGACATTTTTAAAGGCTTTGACAAACATTAAAGTTTGGCTGGAACAGGTTTTTTTCAACTGATACTTAGCAGTCATGTTTTCAGAAAACAATGATGCAATAAATGCATAGCATACATTTGAAAGATCCTACAAAACATTTCATTACAGAACAGCATTTTTTACAATTTAGCTTGCTTTAAATATTTTAGGATTGTTTTAATTTAAATCATGGCACCTATAATCACTTAGCAATGTACTGTTCAATAAAAAAAATTTCAGCAGCTGGAAAAACAATGTGCAAAAATATCTTGTATACAACTTAGCACAAGTACTGTATTCACAATAATATTTCTCATTTTAATATCACTCCATTTAACTGATACCATTTGCCATTTTGTTTGATACTGATTTAGTGGTGCACATTTAAATAGCAGTTGATGTAAAGGTACAGCTCAAGTTTTAATCCTTGATCTCCAAATATATAAAGGTAATACCAGAGTAACAATCTAGCCACCATGCTTTTCAGAAATTATGTTTACTGAATATAAGCGCAATTTATTTGTTAGTTGGTTTTACACACATGCATATTGTCCCATTGATTCTTGCAAATAAATACAGTGTAGAAACTGTCACACTAAATACCTGTCTATCGACAATAACAAAACTACTGCAATTGCATCACAATTCATTGATTTCAAAATCACTGAGAAATTAAATGAGCGATATTGATAATACAAGAAAATATAAACAGTGAAATTTTCATGAATGATGCAGAAATACAAAACATTGGATAGATACCAGAATGGTAAATTCAAAATTAGAAACAATGTTTTATCTGTTGAAACATTTTAGAGTCAGCATCTATTTTTTGACACTAATAAGCAATACTATCAATTGACATTACAACCCTGTCAGCAAGTATAGAACAGTTGGACTTTTGCAACTCCACATTCCTTTACCAATTGCTTTAAACCATGAAGATATAACTGGTATTCCTGACAAATGGCAAAGTTTACAAGTATCCCTACAAATCAGAGGCACAAACAGATAAGCATATCAAAACAATTTGTTTTTAAATGCCATTTGTTTGTTGCTACCATAAGCTGTTGAAAAGATACTTAAAATTTGATATTACATAATTAGCTATACCTTTGAATTGGCACAAACACTTTTATGTTCTGAGTTCATAATGTGCATTTTGAAAAACAGTTGGGTAACACATAATAATTACACAAAATATATACATAACTTTTGGAACAGATTTGGCTTTCAAACCACAAGCAATGCTTTTATAAAGAATATATCACACATGGTGCATATCCTTATTATTCAAAATCACTTGGAGATCTTGAACAATTCTTTGCAAGTAGTGAGAACTCACAGATTTGACCAGGATTTTACTGTGCCAAATTGTTCTACACTTCTTATGGCCATTGCTTGACCGTGATCCAACATGATTTTGATTGTGATGCTATTCTGTGCATGACAAAGGTTTGACAGACTATAATACAATGATTTAATCTTGTTTCAACCTAGAAGCCTGACTGTTATTATGCTTGTATGCTTACGGCAGGGGCGCATCTAGCATGGAAAAAAGGGTCTGTCGCAGAAGGGCAGCTTTTGATCAGAAAACCACATATTCTCTTGAGACTAGAAATCGACCGATGAATTTGCAATTTTGCCAAATTTCGGAAACCCAGGTTGCTACTTCGTCTCTGATTAATTAACGCAAGTTCTCTGAACTCTTCCTTAGGATGCGCAGCCCTCCAATTGCATCAAGTAGTGCGCAAATGTGCAATACTCATACTACTCCACAATTGTCCCTATTAAACTGCTCCATATGACGTAACATTCGCCCACAGGTTTTTGCGTGCGCATTAAGCAAATTATTGCCTGCAAACAAATCAGGGCAACTACTGTATTTTTCGGACCATAAGGCGCACTTAAAATCCTTTAATTTTCTTAAAAATCAAAAGTGTGCCTTATAATTCAATGCGCCTAATGTATGAACCTGGTTGTGCTTTCTCATCTAGAATCAGTTTTATGTGGTAAACGATACCATTTATTTATTCGCTAGTTATGATTTTTTTGTAAACAGATGCAATAAACCAACAACAATTGCAATGAGCAGCACACGAGAGTAACTACCACATACCACAGATAGTATAATTCGGCAAGGTTCCTGACTACATTGGCGCACACCGAATATAACACACGTACAACTTTTATTTTATTCTGTTGAGGTCTAGTGTATTAGGCATGTATGACAGATTAAACTCCCTCATATGTAACGACAGATTAAACTCCCAGTGGCAACTCAGGCACCCGGGCGACTCCGGCACTCAGGAGCTGTTGGGAAAGAGTTGAATACAGTTTGACTTAGCTAAGTTTTGCTTCATTCAATGCGCCTTGTAATCCGGTGCGCTTTATGTATGAAAAAAGAATAGCTAGCATTCAATTTTTGATACTGCACCTTATGGTCTCGAAAATAACGGTAACTACAGTCAGACCTCGTTTATCCGAACTACTTTGTTTCGTCAAATAATGTCGGTTTAGCCAGGTATTTGGAAAATCGGAACCAGGCCTGTAGCCACGATGGCATTCAGGGTCAATCCCCCCGAAATTTATTTGAGCTCCTCCAAAGTTTGTTCTGCCAAGAAAATTTTTTATTAAAAAATATATAAAAACAGAAGTCTTGATCCCCTAAAAATGTTTTGTGCCCCCCAAACCTTTAGACCTAGGCTACGGGTTTGGCCTAAGCGAACGTTCAAAGGGGAAACAGATACAAACTGTAGAGTAGCCTTAGACGAACTGGCAACTTTAAGCAAATATGTAGATTGCATGTGAAACATGACAAAATGAAACTCTCATAGTTGTTTTTGTTTATTAGCAGATCCGTATACATGAGCAAGTATGCATTCAGAATGAGATTTAAACGCGAAAAAAACTGTACAGGAGACCTATAACTGCGTCCTGCAGGGTCTGCCAATATTACATTCATTGTGCGTAAAAAATTGATTTTCATCCTTCCATTATGATTTAATAAACTACTAAGTAACAGTTGGTGCAATCAGGTTTAGCGTTTTTATCTATTGATATGGCACATCGGTTCCTAAATTTCCGAGTAGGTGTCAGACAGCGAGGTTTCCAGATTAAACGGATGAAATGGATTGGGAGAAATCTGTTACTAACAATTTGTTCGAATAGCAGGGATTCCGGTTGATCTGAGTTAGGACAAACAGGTCTGACTGTATTTGTAAGCGGTATTGATCTCATTGTCAAAACACACAAGAAAAAATAACCAAGTTATCACTGCTTTCGGGCACAGCGCATTTATTACATCACAATCGCTGTTTGTTCCTACGAACGTGGTGCTGAAAATATACTTAGCCTGTGGAACATTCTGAAAATGTCAATTGTACAGCAATGAGAGCTGTTAATCCAAACGTACATACACTTATAAAATCGATGCTGACAACCACCTGCACAACTGCATCTGTGGAGCGCACTGTCTATCAAGATGGTGGTGTTTTAAATATACTTGCAAAATCACTGCGGAGAAGATCGGTTGAATTGCTCTGATTACTTTGCATCGCAATGTTAAAGTGAATTACTCGAAATCAATATAAGACTTCTTGCACAGCAAACAACATGGTCAACTGCTTAATTCTAAAAAGTCTATTTTCAAAATACGACGCTTGACTGATATTTTGTTCAGATAATGCAGACACAATTTTTGAGGCTAGCTGTCGCGCCTTTCAATATGAGAAGTTGCTTATAAAAATATAGTTTCAGTGCAAACGATCCCACGTTACTTGGTGTGACGCTGAGGAAAGCCTAAACTTACTTAATCTTGTCATAACCTAGGTGAAAACAGAAGATAAAATTAGCCTGAAACTGCACAACGAAACGATTGTGCTTGGAGACTGTTGTCCTCTTGCCATGAAGCGAAATATTACAAAACAGCTCCTGCGTGTGCGTGGCAGTGTATGAGATTCTGACAGCATTAGAGTCGGCACTGCCAGAGGAGGAAATTCAGAAACACGTGTGTTCGACGCAATATCAATTTCGAATGTTCAAAAATGTCCATTGTTTCATGTCATTGCACAGGCGTCATTTGGACAAAGCAGGGAGGTTGTTGTTTCGTAATACAGTAGTACTATGCAACGTTAGAAGGGAAATGTAGGCCGTTGCCTCTTCCAAAACACCTGCATTTGAGACCTGCAGTGACAACGTTTAATATTTTATCGGCTTTAATGCTGAGTACCTGTGGTGCAAAGGGGTCTGTCATGACAGCCAAACAGACCCCCTAGATGCGCCCCTGGCTTATGGCGTATATTATTTTTCCTTGTTTGTCTTATCTTGTTTACTATTGTGAGTTTTTTTGTGAGTTTCCGGAATAAACTGAACCTTGAACAGAAAACATTCTGACTAAAACGTTAACAGATGATCTTACAGCAACATATACTTTCTACAACAGGTAACAGTTTTACTGATTGCAAATTGCACATGAACTCATGAGCAACACTGCAGTAATTACCAGTTGAGCAAGGAAAGTTTTCAACTCAAAACTGAACCATAAAACACAGGATTACATACATTTTAAAAATTAACACATCTTACAAATGCAGCATGAGGCATTTTGACATACCACACCATCTAAATCAGCTATGTCCAACCCGCAGCCCATATGCAGTCCAGTCGAGGGCTTTGTGCGGCCCAGTTTAGGTTTTCGCTGTAGTAGAAGTATCCTACATACTGCCAACCTGTCCTAATTTTGATAATGCTGAAGTTGTTATTTCTGATGCAGGTGGTCCTCAGTGCCACTTTAGCATGTCTGTTGCCATTGCACTTAGGATTCGAACACTGTCAGTATATTAGCTTTAGCTTAAACTCAGTTTGCTAAGATCAAAGTAACCCATTCGATTTGCGGTTCTCAATAATATGTCATTTAATGTGCAACCCTAGTCAAGATAGTGACATAATTTTTGGCTTACCGAGCCATTTGAGTTGGATATAGCTGATCCAAATAAACACATATCCAGCCTGGATTAATCTTGATAAAGTAGGCACTCTGCAGACATGGGGATATCTCTCATTACAGAGCATGTTTTCTCTCATATTTATTTTATTTTAAATAGCAAGAGTTCATGATGGCTAGCAAACCAAGGTGAAAACTTTCTGCTCAAGCAACATTAAAATTAAAAAGTCAAATTTAATACTGCATTATAATAAATACTACGGCCAAAGCAAACGATACAACTGACATCTTGCAAACGTTTCGATAACAACTGTTATCATCTTTGCTATGCACAGAAGATGATAACAGTTGTTATCGAAACGTTTGCAAGATGTCAGTTGTATCGTTTGCTTTGGCCGTAGTATTTATTATAAGGCTATTAAGCACTTCTGCTTTTCGTGTACCAATACTGCATTAACTTATGACTAAGGAAATCAAAAATCAACAAAATCACATTTTTCTGCCTTTTTTAACACCTTGGCGTCTGGGTGGTTTTGGCAATTTTCGCAAAAAAAACAGCAGTTTTCGGTTGCCTTACCAATGCCCTAGCTCCTCCGCCGATTGCGCAAGAGAGCTGTTCAACGGCTCAAACGGATCGGACAGTCCAGTAGATTGCACTCAAAAAAAATATTTTTGGTTGGGGGTTGCGGATTTTTTGTGACTGACGTCATATGAGAAGTAGTTTTAAGGTCATTTTGGCTCATATTGCCTGGCCTAGGGCCCAACCACTAGGCCAAAGTGTTTCGCTGAAGTTTTCATTGGAAACTAGACTCGAGTCTAAGTCTTTTGAGCCTTTGATCGACTTTCTAGCGTTTCTGGTTCAAAAGTTATGATCTAAAATAAACAAATTAATTAATTAACTAATTAGCTAATTAGTCAAATATTTTTATTAACT
>Ga0210059_1006810_pt1 | contig 18262 bp, 9 predicted proteins | sample Ectturendosymbi2_FD_188042 | JGI IMG/M metagenome (GOLD analysis project Ga0210059, IMG submission 188042) | Ecteinascidia turbinata endosymbiont from Florida, USA - Sample 2 (SPAdes) (version 2) | ecosystem: Host-associated > Tunicates > Ascidians > Unclassified | place: Key West, Florida... | reverse complement strand
TGAAGCAATACAGGCGGAACAGATAGATGATGATGGTGAAGGCTGTTGCTGGTTGGGGAAACATGGGGAATCACTAAGAGATTGGGTATACTTAGGGCATGATGAACACTGAGAACAATTTGACATGTTACACTTTTTGCAAAGAGCCATGATTATTAGTTAAATGGATTATTAAGTGAATTATCACACACCAATCTGATGTAAGGACAGCGTTTCAACTTCATGGCTTATTCGCTTGTGGTGAAAAACGTAAAGCTGTTTGGGACTTGGTGTATATTAAGCGCCTTCTGGTACATTTGCGTTTGGCGTAATGCATAATTCGTTGTTGCTGTAGTTATAAACTGGCTGCGTCATATCTAGAGCTTTTAAGGCCTTTTAAAATAATGATGGCGATACTTTACTAATAAATAAGCCAAACATATCTTCTATGCAAGCCGACAGAAACTATCTGTCCGCAACCCAAATATATATGGCTGAAGCATGAAGTCATACAGTATTGTAGCGACATTTTTAAATGCAAAAGCAGTTGATGCAGATTGTGAGTTTCGTTTATGAAAGAAAGCTATTACAACAGCAAGGTAATGGCGGTAAATTGCTTTAGATGAACATATTCAAACCTCAATTGCGAATTTACAGTCTGTGCGTTTCTAATATAATATTCTTGTTTCGTTAACGTGAGCATTTCGTGGAGAATATCCCGGAATAAAAAGTAATCTCAAGGAAATAACTGAAAAGGTTATGTCAGCAGCTCTGTATCTGGCCTGTGGATTCAGAGATTCGTAAAAACTCAGACATTGCCTTTGTGACGTGAAATGCAACCATTTGAAAAATCCCACCTTTTGATACTATTTTTCTATAAGGTTGTGCTTCTAGCTAAAAAACGAAAAGATGATTGACAGGTTTTGCTTTTGTCCATGAAAATACACAAAATACGTTGCAACGCCGGCATGGACAATGACCAAGGTTTGTGCCTGCACATTTTTTGGCGTTTGCATAACACTTGGCTTTTCAACATTTCGCCACAATATTGTTTGTCAGTGAAAAAGCACCTCGTATCCAAGCAAATGCTATTATTTTTCAATTCTTTTTACAGGAAGTCGAATACACGTACTAGGTTTCTCGTCTTGGCCCATTTCGAAAATCTTGCGGTTTGATTTTAAATCGATCTTTCTGTGCTTAATGCAGCTGCTACTCTATGAAAGGCTTTTGAATTTGGAAGACTGAAGAAAGGCCATTGACAAGCTTCTCAGAAAAACAACCTTTGTCATTTTAAACATTTGAAAATAGTATTAATTTCCACCCTATAATTTTTTTGTATTTGCTTTTCTTTGCTTTGTTTTCCACTATGAAGCATTTCAACTTCATGAATGTGCTTTTTGTTTAAACTCTAACAATGATAAAATCTTGATTCCCACGAGTTCGTGATCGTTTCAAGTGTTTTTTTTGTTGTAACGGAGATTTTCAAAACTCGAGACAAAAATAATGTCGTGTTGAAGAAACGGAAGAATCTAAAGATGAAATGCAGCGAAAGTGTTATCTGAGTGCCTCATGATCCAAACTGCTGGCATGAACGGAGCCGCATAATAACTTCAGCAAGCTGGTCTGGAATGGTTCGGACTGAGCAGTGTTGCCAGAGGATAGGACGCTGAATATCAGTGACTGCAATTCGACTCGAGTTGCAGTTTGTTCTTTTTAGTAATCTTGGACCGATTGTTCTCGTGCTGCTGCAAATATAATAAACTCCACTTTTTCTCAGGAGTTCGTGATCGTTTGAAATGTTTCTACTGTAACGGTGGATTACAAAACTGGAGACAAAATGATGATCCATGGGAGGAACATGCCAAGTGGTATCCGACCTGCGAATTCCTTCTCCAGCAAAGAGGTCCGGAGTTCGTTCATCGCGTGGTCACCCGATTCCCTGGCATCAATAGACCCGTACTCCAAGCTGGTCACCCGGAACGGCTGCCGCAGTAAGTGGAATTTTCTTCATATCCGATCCGGTTTGTCACTGCCTTCGGTGAAATAATGAAAACAGTCATTTATGCACATTCAGTCAAACCGGCATGGCTGTCCCTCACATTGCGAATCAGACATAACGATGTAACAGAACAACGTGTTTGAACCAAAATATATCACAGATATAAATCAAGGATTTCTCTAAAAGTACAGAAAGCTGCAAAAAAACAAAGCAGCTTGTAATAGTTTGTAAGGTATTATGCGTTTCTGTACAAGCGTTTCACGAGACCTATATAATTTTTTTGCTTGAATTGCCTACAGGAATATCAAACGAGCTGCACCGGCAACAAAATGATGCGCCAGTTATCTCTGGAATAGATGCTGATAAATCGGATTTAGCACTACGTTACTCGCAAAATGCTTGATTTCCGAGAAAAACTATTTTGCATTTTTTGCTATTCGCTTAACATATGCAGATATTTATCCTAATTTCAGTCAATGAACCTCTATTTCTAAATTAAAGGTAATGAAAAAATGAAATGCTCAACACTTATATTCTTTACTGTACGAAATGTCCTCACTTTAAATGAAAATAAAACAGAAAGACTGAAAATGATTCGAATGGACTTGGGCGCAAGTTATGATTCGACGTGAAATCTATTTCACATGGTCAAAGACTTGAGTTGACTCGCAGCTTTGCAACTACAGACGACGATTCGGATTCGGAGTTGTGATAATTCGGTTTTGAGTCGACTTCCAGATTAATGCCTTACACCTATCTCTCTTCTTTACAACACTTTTATGTATTCTTTGAAAGTTCGTCGTCTCGATGCTGCATGTGGGTTTCAAGTTTTCAATGTAGATATTCCGCTATTCAACCACGTTTTCAGTGTTTGAGCGAAAAATCTCGATTTTCAGGTTTAAGTCAAAGCTTATCTAGGTACGCAGGCGGGAATCACAACAAGGTGTTCGAAACATAACGAAGTTTTCCACCATGCAGTCAGTGTTTTTTTTTAGTTTTTTAAAAGGGTGTCGTGGTTGAGCTTTAGGGTGTCAACACCATTTTCCCTTCTACAGTATGTCTGATACTTTTAACGGATTTTCACAAAAACGCAAGTTTACGTCTAGGTATGCTTAATTATTTGAATACGACATTTACTTTTGGCAAACAAACTCAAGACAATTTCATAAATACAAATGCTCAATGTAGGCCTACATACTCATTCATTCATTCATTTTGGTGCGCGCTTTTCCTTTGCGGAGAGTCGCGGGAGCGGCGGCCCAAGGAGGGCCCGAAACCCCTCACGATCAGCAGCATGCAATTCCAGATAGTTCTGCAGTTTCCACACCAAGACGGGACCAAGCAATGTCGGAGATGTAGTCACGCCACCTAGTGGGTGTAGACCAGCCATGTCCAACCTAAACGGCTTACTGAGCCAAAACGTATCTCGCTATCTTGACCAGGGCCGCCATTGCAAGACATATTAATGGGGGCCGCGCATTGAATGGCTTACGTTTAGCTTTACCTAATGCACTGAAACTGTTTGAAGGCAACTGCAATGATAACACACGTGATAAACCGACTCTGAGAAACACCAGCATCAAAAATGTGAAATTCAAAATTATCAAATCAAGGACAGGTTGTCAGCATATAGGATATTTTTACTCTAGCGCAAACCTAAAGTGGGCCGGACAAAACCCTCAAATGGGCCGCATGCGGCCCGCGGGCCTCAGGTTGGACATAGTTGGTGCAGATTGTAGCCCGAAGGTCTTACTGCGCTATTCTCTCTTGGGACATTCTGGATATACATGGCCGAACTAACACAGCCGGGATCTCTCGATTCGGAGAAGTGGCTTGGCATTCCGGGCTTCACGGATTTCAGACCTGTGCTCTTTGTCACGAAGAGTCACACCGTGGACTCTTCGCAAATATTCCATCTCTGCCATCTGTTCTTTTGTCAGTATTCTTTCAGTCGTCACCTGAAATTCATGACCACAGGTGAGGATCGGACAAAGACCGATTTAAAAGCTGAAACCTATGCGGTCTTTGAAAGCACCCGTTTCGTCACCACGGAGCAATAAAGCTCACGCAGAACCAGAGGCGGATCCAAGGGGGGCTACTGGGGCGATCGCTCCTCGTAAAACCTACGAAAGTATCTTTATTCACCATACCTGCTTACAATTCGGAAAACAGCATTCGAGATATAGGCCCATTCTGTCATCTATTGTTGTGTCACAGCAGTGTTGTGAAGTATACTTCATCTCTCTTACAGTAGGGAACCCGTAATGAGACTTGAATGCCAAATATTACTGAAATCGCCCCCAAAACTTACTGGTTGGATCCGCCCCTGCGTAGAACTGCGTTAGTTTTACTAATCCGTGTATCAATCCCTTTGTTCCGACTTCCGCCACTCGTGCACACCACCCCAAGATAATTGAACGTTTCCACCTGCTGCAGTGTATTTCCGCTCACTTGCAGAATACACTGCTTCGGCGTCTTGAGAGACACAGTACCTCAATTTTTTAGTGCTGAGTTTCGTTCCTGCTTGGTCGCACGCAGCAGAAAATCGATCAAATGCGTGCTGAAGACGCTGTTGAGAAGATACACGCATGCAGTACCAATTAGTCCGCAAAAAACAAATGATCCATCCTGCATATCCCAACAGTGACACCCTCGTCGACGCGTCGATGACTGGCTATCCAATTCATATAGACCAGGGCTCTCCAAATTTTTGGGAGAGGACCGCATAAGCTATTGCAAAACAGTTCGAGGGCCGGACATCTTGCGTAATGTTATTTTTTGGGACATGTTCAATTCTACCAAATTAACAGATTTTTCGTAAATATATTATTTTTTCATTATCGGCAAAATGCAATGCGGCCCGGTGAAATGGCTTCACAGGTCGGATTTAGCCCGCGAGCCGTTGTGCAAAGAGCTCTGATATAGACTGAAGAGTGGTGACAGCACACACCATTGCCGGAGTCCAACACCAAAGCTGAACAGTTGTGATTTACCTCCGTCGACACGGACACAATTTTCCGAGCAGGAATACAGTTACTTGACGGCCAGCAAGAGGCACCAGTCAACACCGTACTCCCACAACACCCACAGAACATTTCGCGAGGAACTCGGCAATATACTTTCCGTACTTTCCCGAGGTCGACAAAACATGTCTATACTTCTTTGGCATGCTCCCAGGATTTCTCGAAAATTTACTGGAGTGGAAAATTGTTCTGTAGTGCTACGGCGGCAACGAAAACCTCACTGGGTATCATCCAGCTTTGGTTCAGTTATTTTCGTGGCATCATGGCAAGCACTCTTCCTGGGAGACTAAGCAAAGAGATGCTGCGGTAGTTGGTTCATTCACTTCTGTCACCCTTTTTGTGTATGGAGATGATCAATTTGCCAATCTTTCGGTGCCGTTCCAAAATGCCATGCCACATGACACATGCCACACAACCATCCGGCGTTCTAAGTTCCCCAAATCCACTATCGAACTTTTCGAAATTAGCTTTTAGCTCGGATTTAGTAGCGGCATCAGAGAGCTAATTGATGCACAGTTCTAAGGAAGCTTTTACCTGCACAAAGTCAAAACATCCCACCTGAAACTTTTCTCAGTTCTGTCAGGTTAGGTGCCAATGTTGACAAAAGGAAAGCACCATGTTGAAATACTTTTTTTTAATAAGTCGCAGTAAAATAACGCACATTGCATCATTTTTATTTTCTGACAACTGCGTCAGTGCGGCCCAAACAGCCAAAATCTCACTCCTTATTCGTACTGCAGCCTCACTCGACAACCACCTTGTGTTGAATGCGCGTTGCAACTGCCGGCCTTTTGTCCTTGTTATAGTCTGATACATTGCCAGGCAAGCCGATCGCAATGATGAAACAGTAAAACACTTTCATAATTGCAGTGTTTTTTTTTGCAAAACGTTTTCGCAGTTTTGTACACCGTACTGTACAAATCTGCGGCAATATAGTAAGAGGCCGAAGCGCGGCGGTGCCCACGACAATGCACAGATACCTAACTTACAATTGCAGCCATCTGTTGCAGTAGCCATGTGCAGGAAAACATGCTTTCCTCAATTCGTTTTTCTTCAATACAAGGTAAAACCATATCTTGGCTTTCAGAATTTAGGGTGTCATTGCAAAATTTTAGGGTGTCATTTTGACACCCAAACACGGCTTAAAAAAGCACTGATACAGTGCAAAAATACCGGAAACTATATACCGATTGGATTTCAGGTATTTTTGCTGCAAGTTCAAGATTTTAGCAAAAGCTTGTTTGTCTCGAAACAATGGCATATCAATTGTTTAATTATGATTGCATACAAAGATTCTTTGCATAAATTTACTGTTTTTTAACTGCTGTTTTTCCTAGGCATGGCAGGTGCACAAATTTATCTCGGTTGATTACTTTCATCCATCAAAATTTTTTCTGCCAACAGAGGGTATTTTTGTTAGATGAACGCTGCATGGTTCGTTTACTTGTAGCTTATTACAGCACATATTAAAAAAGAGAGGAACAGCTGGTTACTCTGAAAGCGTATCTCGCTTCAATGACGTGATTATAAAGGACCCTGACATATTTCATATTGGAGAGGGAGCGTTGAAAGTTGAAAAATCTGCAAATGTTTTGGACCTCAATGCAAATGACAAAAGCTTCTAAATGTTTCAATTTTTAGTCCTGGTAAAACCAAACTGCTGTAATTTTTCAACTCTAGATATAAAAATATTATTTTTTCAAAAACTTAGAAATGCTGTTTGAAAAGTGATTTTCATTCCAATTAACTTACAGCGTATACGAAGAAACTTTACTTTGCTCAAACGCCTTTATCTCTAAACAACACAGGGTTCACAGTGGACCAGAAGTTTTGCCCCTTCCTTCACAAAGGCCCGAGGACTCACCAAGGCCACAGTTGACGACGCAGAGCCTTCTTGAAGCTGCTATGCAATCCGAGATAGCAACGACTGTAATTGGTGTGTTTTTCATGTTTGGCTGTGCTGTTTTTTTAAATGTAGTGCAGCTGCAGACACACGAAATCGTGGATGGCCAACTTTTATGTTTATTTTCCATTGAATTCTTTTGTCTTCTTTTGGTAACAACACATAATTCCTAATAGTTGAATAGAGAGTTCATTTGAATAATAGTGTAGTGTTGCAAGAAAGAAATGGGCAGCACCGCAACATTCATAAGACGAAAGCATGCTTTGATGCGGTCATTTTGGTTACAAAACGCGTTTGACGAAATTTTCACAAAAATGGCATCGTAACAGCCGATCTTCAGATGTATCCCTTTCAAAAAAGTAGGGTGCGGTGCAATTGCTCGTTAACCCCAAAACAACACTGCATAGGTATTACCAAGATTCTTCAACATTCAAATCCAGCTTCCCAGGCGTTTGGTTGTCTAGGAAGACAAGTATACAATGGAAAGCATTTTTGCCCAGACGTTCCGCATGACTGGTTGTTGGTGGTCAGTTCGATGACATGGGAAAGCGTTGTTGAAGATCATTTTTGTCGCAGCTAAGGCGTCGTGCTATTCTTAAGATTACTGTGCGCATGGACTATTGCAGCAAACTCAGACTCTTGCAGCAATCGTCGATAAGGCTGGTGGCAGCGCTGAACAATGTCACGTGATGGATTCACGCTCCAATGCATCTACGGCGCGCGAGAACTCCGATTCACCATCAGAAAAAAGTTTTGAATCAAAACAGACCAGTCATTGCGCCACACCGAAGCAAAACATGACCTCAGAGTGAACTTTGTTAGCTCAAAATAAAAGGCACAGAACCTTTTATGGCTGTGGACGTTAAGCGAACATGACGTGCGTATTTGGCGTGTATGTATAGTTGCAACAGATATCAGAAGAAACACCTGATTCGAAGTTTTATTTGCAACTCTGTGAATATCAGCAACCACGATTACGTTTTAACGTTTGTGCTTCGGTGGAAAATAACTCCTACCTATTCTCAAATTTCTCAATTATCTCCATGAAAAACGACTTTCATTTTAAAAAGTGTCAATTGCTGAGAAAAAATGCGCACCTTGAATTTGTTGAAAGCATAAAATTCCATTTTCTAATGAAACTGCAAAATTTTGCTTTTACTTTACTAGACACTAGCTTCATACAACCACTGCAGGGAATGAGTGTGTAGCTTGACTTTTAGCATCAAAGTTTCTAATTCTTTTTGTTAATTAACAATCTTTACTCACAAACTGATCCAACTGCACCATAACAGAAATATCTGGGAAAGGATATGTTTGGCAAGAAAGAGTTTTAGCTTTTCCTTGAAATGTTGCAAATGACTCAGGTTAAGCCATGCTGCTTTGAAAACCACAAGCGTTTTTTAGCAAGATAATACTTGTTTTTTCAGGAATGGGGTATGATCAGTCTCTGGTACGTGATGTAATGCAAAGAAACATTGATCAGCACGGGATTGGTTATCAAACTGCTATGGGACTGCTCGATGCTGTTATCGACGCCCACAGGTAGCAATTTTATCTGCTAAAAATCTGCTGTTGGTTTAATAAAGGTTAATAATATTAGGCAATTCGCACAAATATCGTCTTTCTGCATTTTCTCTCTTGCGGTTTAAAACCCTTTAACGACCACCAGAGCCACTATAGTGGCTCATGCATTTTTGGTTATAACTCGGCACTTGCTGCAGCTAGAGAGGTGTACGGATTCAGCAAGTCTAGTAGTTTCGAGTCAAAAAATAAATTGTCAGTTTAGGGTTAGGGGTTCTCTTGGGGGGGCGTCACAAGTGAGGGTGTTTTCGCGTTTTTATGGCCTACTTTGCCCGGCCCTAGACGCCAATCCAATGGGCCCACATTTTCGACCAAATATTTTTTTGAAACTAGGATATCTCACTAGTCTTTAGAGTCCTCGATTGCCTTTCTAGCATATCTGGATCAAAACTTATGCCACAAAAACCAAAAACTGCTCAAAATTTCGACCCCTAAAAAGTTAACAAAAGGCAAAATAACACCCCTTTTGGATATGGCCATAACTCGCTATTAGAAAAGGTTAGAGAGTTGTTCAAACCCTCTAAAGATTCGTAAAGACTAGTAGTTTAGACTGGAAAAAAAAATTTTCAGCTTGAGATCACGGGTTTTTTGTTGATGTTTACACAATGACAGGATGTTTATGCATTTATTGTTTATATTGAGATAATGACGTCACTTCCTGGGGTCGAACCATCCATCGGATTTTGTGACTCGAAGTTTTTTTGGATTCTAGGCTTCAATACGAGTCTTTAGAGGGTTTGATGGACTTTCTAACATTTCTGGTTCAAAAGTTATGGCAAAATAAACAAAAAATAATTAGGGAAATCCCCACTAAATCCCTAGGAAATCCTTACAAGATTTGGGTCTTATGGCCCTTACTTGGGCACCAGAAACGCTAGGAAGTCGATCAAGGCCTCTAAAGCTTCATATTCCAGCCTAGAATCCAACCAAACTTTGAGCCAAAATTTTGGCCCTTTGTGGAGGCAATGACGTCATAAAGAAACAATTAAAAAAAAGTCTAAACTACCCTTTTTCAAGCCCCACCCACCGAAAACCCCGAACCCAAATCTAAAATGTTTTTTTTTTAGTGCAAACAAGAAGACTTCATGAGTCTTTTGAGGGCTCCTATAGCTCGCTAGCATCTTCTGGCGGGGAGTTATCGCATGTTATAGCAAGCCGCCAGTGGGAGACTCATGCATTTTCTGATTTTTCTGAATTTGGGGGTAAAATGGGGGTTTTGGGCCATAACTTTGGTTTCAGACATGCTAGAAGGTCAAGCAAGGGCTCTATCGACGCGGGAGATCGTGTAGTTTCCAAAAACAGTTTGCGCCAAAATTTTGGTCCATGGGATTGGCGTCCAGGGCCCGTCAAAGTTGGTCAAAAAACCGAAAACACCCCAACTTTGCGAGCCCACCCCAGGCGAACCCCTCACCCCAATCAAAAATTTTTTTTTAATAGAACCAAGAAGACTTTCCGCATCCGTAGAGGGTTTGAACACCTATCTAGCTGTAGCGACTGGAGAGTTATAACAAAAAAAAATTGAGCCACTATAGTGGCTCTGGTGGTCGTTAAAGGGAAATTTACACCATCATTCCTGCTAAAGCACTGGCTTTCAGTGGAAGAATAAAAATGCTTCTGTTCAGTCAAAAGCTGGATTCGTGTCTGTATTGTGACAGCCACGCATGCTCCACATCTAATCACCTTAAAAATGAGACAATGATTTTACAAAACTTCTTCAACGTAGACGAGGAGTTATCATTAAACTGAGTTCCATAGATGAATTCTAAGAGGTCCGTGAAATAATTAAAAAGACTGATATGTTTTTGTGGAGTTTTGGTACTGTAACCACCAGTCAGCGCTGCTGTGTGAGAGCTAAGCTGAAATATTGGCTGTCATTGGCCACTAGATGGTCCGCACAGCCGCACAGTTTAAGAAGTCTATAAAATCATGCTGACACAGGTTAAATATTGGTTCATTTTAAGGCCTCTCATTTATCAACCATTTATGAAAATAATATTTTGAAAGACACTTGAGCAGTCAGTCAAAATCTGTCACTGTATTGCCAACCTTACAATTAATGACTAAACTAACTATTTACGAGATTCACAAAGAAAACTTAACACTGTTGGTCTAAGCACGTACTAGCTTGTTAAAGGGCATCCCCGCTGGGATTTTAGTTCTGGGCTTTTTAAAGTTATTCCCTAAAACAGTGGTTCTCAAATTGTGTGCCGCGAGAGATCCTCAGGTGCGCCGCGGAGCTTATTGGAATTTTTGAAAATAATCAATTAGTATTACAATTAGGCATGCAGACAAGCATGCTAGACTTTGAATGCAAACTATCCATTCGATAAAATTGATAATAATATGGTATTTTCCTATTGCTTTACCGATGTAGTAAGGGTGATTGTCACGTTATAATTGCTATGTAGTAATATATTTTGAAACAAGACGTCCCGCCTTTCACCATGTTGACTTCAACGCTGAGCTAGGCTAACAGGAAAGCAATTGTTTTAGTCTGATTAAAATGCTATAATGATAAGCTTTTTGGAAATGTTTAGTTGGGTAGTTAATCCATTTGGAATCAATGAATCAAGCAATCTTTCTACCGAAAAGGAAGAGCAATTCGTCGTGGGCATCCGCAGGGGGAAAACGGGCATTTGCACCCCCTGGAAATTGGGACTAAGAACCAAATGTTTCCAAAAATCCTGACGTCAGCAGCTCAATTCCGATTAATTGATTTATTTCTTGCAATGACACTTTATTTGCCGCCATGACACTCACACTGCACAAGGCAACAGAGCAGTTGCAACTCCCCGAAATTTTTAAAAGCTTTTTCAAATGTTAGGTAAATAAGTTACCATGTTTTCCCCCTCCGAACATAGTACAACAACAAGTTACGATCATTTTGCCCCACAAAAATATCAGCTGGTTACGGCTCTGTGCCTGAGTGAATGGCTTATTCAAAATAAAACGCTCATACAGGCTTATTTTCGCGCAGTATAAAACTACATCGAGGCTTGTTATCTATGCAGCCTTGTGGGAATATGTCTTAATCGTTAAGATTTATTTCTGACTTCTGAATAAGTGCAAAGCTGGATTTGCTGTGGCGAGTTTTTATAATTTATCTGCTCATTTTTTAAAATCCTGCGTGAGGTTCTAACTTTCGTAAGTTGTGCGAAAGTCGTGTCAACATAGGCCTATAGGACATGTCTACTTCTCATTGCTTGAAAGTTTTGCGAGAGCGTTTTATTTTCTTGTTTTTTCACCGCTAATGTTGTTCTGGCCGTTGATTATTTTCAAATTGTGACTTGCTTTCAGAAAGTGGTCAAAAATAGATATTAGGCTGTTTATGAACAGAAAAAGCATTTCTGATAGCCGAAGTATAGAAAACATGCCAGACCATACATTGAGAAGTGAGGTTCAACCAGCACAGGTTAATGACCAGGGACATCGGAGAGCGGCGGAATTTACCGGAGCATTGCCCCCCTGCCCTTTCATAAGGGGGGCAGCGGGGGCATTGGTACCTTTTCATAACAGCATCATTACTCATTTCATTGTTTACAAAACGACTTGAATTTATTACAGTTATTGGCGCACTCAGAAGATTCAGAATGGTTTTCTGTAATTTGTTTAATTATTTTTGAGTTCAACATTGTTACTGAACAGAAACAAGCATAATTGGTAACGATTTTTTGGCTTTTTATAAGTTTCCATTGCGCTCAACCCTTTTACTGCATCCCTATCCTACCGCTACTCTGGCGTCCGTGCTAATGACAGCACTACAAACGTAGTTGTGGATATTTCAAGTCAATTCAGACTCAGTTGTCTGCAGTTTGCAATGATAACGATATTGGATTATACGTCAATTATTCAGCAAAAGCTGTAATGGATGACAGAAAGTGCAACCTTTTAACAAACTCGTATGTACTTTCACCTGAATATGATTTTTGAAAGAATGCGAATGGAGCGCGTGCTTTCATGGGGAAATTTTTGCGGTATAGAAAGGGTAAAACATTTAATGAACGTCCATTTGTCAGCAACCTGAAAACGATAAGCAAAATGTCGATATTGCCACCCCTGGAAAAATTTCTGCGGACGCCCATACAGCTCACGGATGTGCGAATCGACCCGATTTTTCAAGCATTGTTTCCCCAAAACAGCTTGGAAGAGTTTTGGCCTTCTGTTTACAAATCCTATTCAATGATCGGTGTCAATGCCATCAAAATAATCTTGCCATTTGCATCTTCATCACTCTGTGAATATGGCTTTTCTGCTCTGACAGAGATTAAAATAAAAAAACGAGAGTCTTCTTAGAATTGACGACAAAATGCTGGTGTGCTTTGGCTACGACGGAACCTCATTTCAATCTTATTTGTTTCCGAGAAAAGGCACACCCATCGCATTAATTTTTGAAGGCAACTTTGTTTTGCAGTAAGTGTGCCGCAAATTTATTTTTATTTTTTTTAATGAGCCGCAAGCTGAAAAAGTTTGAGAATCACTGCCCTAAAAGCATTTTAAGAACCAGTTGTTACCACGACATCTCTCAACACAATTTCCCACAAAGACACCAATACGGACAACATTTGCTGACCACAGAGTTCCCGTTGGTTCTATTTTTCAGGAAACACTTGTTTCTTATTTCTCACTCAATAAGACACAAACTGTTGCAAACCTTCAGACCTACAGTATGAGGTGCCACGCTCCTGACTGCTCCAGCCTCAAATGCCATACCGGATGATCCGTTGTTGGATTCGACCTGGTGTGACACCGCTGGGTGGGGCTGTAAAGTGCGGCGAAGACAAATTGGATGGAAATACCTGTCATAGCGTGTTTGAATATTCTCTGCACTTCTTGTTTCCACTTGGACTGGGATATAAATATTATGGGGTAGTTTCTCCTTTCTCAGATAGCAAATAAGGGTGACGTTTTACAAGTTTTACTCCTCTCTGCGCTGAACTATTCAAGACAAACCTTTCCCATCGGCTGCATTGGCTTATATAACTGCTCGTATTTTATAGATCGATGGACTTTTGCTTTGAAACGTGTTGGCGATAATACAAGCTTTTGTACCATTTCGCAGGCATTGCAAGACAGAAGAGAGCGGAATTTCGCAACCACCAACCAGGAATGGTCATGATAATGAAGGACACACACATCTACACGAAACTGATATAAATTCCCGAAATCCTAATTCTTCATCTAACGTAAGTTTTTTAGAATTAGGAAAGAACACCGCCCATCGCCCAGTTAGGTAATTACGATGGTCCGTTGTTTTCACAACCAATATTATAACCAAATCAATTTGTTCAGTAGCGTGGATTCTGCAAATGTTTTTTTTTGTTACCGATCGTTTCTGAAACAAACTCATGGGTTGTTTGAAAAAATGTGTTGCTTGTCGAGCTGGATTTCAATTAATGATAACAACCTAAATGCAAACATGTAATGAAAGTTTATGCACACGGTTTACTAAAATGTCGAATATAAAAGCCATTTGAAGAACATTAACGGACAGATTAAGAAACATAAAGGACAGGCGGAAAAACAAACAAATGATGGTGTCACCATCACTTCAAAACGGAGTTGCGCGAGTCCAAAAAGTGTTTGTGGTATATCAGACTGTTTCTTTCCAGTATTGCAGTAACCTATTTTCAGCAAATGGTAGGTGATGGTTCATTGTTCCTTTATGTGACCTCTGATCCTGTTATTGGTACGAAATGCAAGTTACGTGTTTTAACAAGTTTTCAGTGCGCTACACGTCCTATTGTTCAGGCTTGAATATGCTTTGAAAGTTGGCCAAAGTTTTGTTCATTCACTGCTTTTTTTGTTCCCACCAACGATGAATTGCACTACATTAGATAAAGGTTTAGAGAGTTAGTATAGAAGCTCCAAAACTTTTTCCTCGCGTTCGCTGCTACGCAAATATGTAATCAACGTAATCACTATTCAGTGCAACAAACTTCATTGCCAATAGGGCGCTTTGACGATAAACCCACGATTGCCACTTGCGTAAGAAAAAAAGCAAGCATGGATTTAATAAATACAAATGCCGTGATCAGCTTTCCTGCTGAAATTGGTAACTTCTGCGGCTTTTACTGTGTTGGAATAGCATTGTACTCTTCACACATTTCCTGGAAACAATATTCACTAATAGATGGTTTCTCATGATCTGTATGATTATTTTTTACGAAACTCATTGTTTTAACTATAATTTTGCAAATTCCTCATTTTCAGTAAAAAACAAAAACCATTTTAAAGGAAACAGTACTTACTTTCAGACAAAAACAATATTTCAGGCGGAGTGGGTCTATGTTGCTGTTCCCAGTGACCCATTCGCTGTCTACAGGTATAGGTTAGAAAATTCTAAAGTGAAATAGAAATAGCTACGACCTTTTGGAGTTACATTCGTGAAGCAGCTTCGTCGTACTGGGTCGAACAAAGAACCAATTGCCATTTCAATCCGTCAAATCATTAAAGTAAGTTTTGGACACCCGGTCCGATAAACGAATAAATTACCAATGAAAAATTTACTTTCAATTTAAATCTGTGCTTATTACATCTGAAACAAATTATGTTTGTAGGTTTCATTTCAAAGCACAGGACCTGAGATCAGGTTTTCGACTTGTTTGAGACAAACAGATGACGTAGAATTGACGAAAAAGTTGAAGAAGAAATTGCAGGAACTGAGAGACGAACGTTTGTGCAAGGTTGGTTTACTTGGTGATCTGTTAACCAAAATTAGGGCTGTGGTTTCATGTTGCTTAGGCAGATGGAAATGTTATGCGATAAAAATACAGCTAAGTGGCAGTTAGCTACCAGCACGTTTTCCACCAGCTGTAATGTATGTTTACATCTGATTGGGTTAAATGTATTTTTTATCCATGCTGGAGGGTTGATTTCTTTATGCTTCGTTGTAGACATATATCAAAACAGCAAATAGTAGTTCTGATTGCGTTGCGCTATCTGAAGTCAGCTCTGAACTCTGGGTATAAAGATCAATATTTTTGATTCAGGTTTGCTTGGATCGCGAGGGAGACATGGTCTTCATACCATGCGGTCACATCTGCTGTTGTTTGGAATGTACAAAAGCTCTGAGGATGTGTCCGATTTGCAGAAAAAGAATTGAGAAAGCTGTTAGGACCTACACTTCGTGAAAAACGCTAAAATAACTGACACTTCTATTGCAAACAATGTTGTTATAAAGTCAAAAATATTTCGAAATTCATGTAGCGTTGGCGCACCGTGTTATTTCCTATTTTTAATTGTGAGCTTTAAACGCAATGAAGTATCTTCATAAGACGAGGTCACCTAGTCCGGCTTTTCTAATTCGCTTTCATACAGGGTTTTTCTTCTGAAGTTTTGTCCGATTTGAAGTTGTGCATCTTTTGTATGTGCAACTGTATGCAAGTCTCTTTCCTCGAACCACTTTTTATACATGTGTAATATACTTGCACGTGGTTTTTGATGAAGCTTGACATTACATTGCGATTCGTAACCGTTTTGCATATACGCTGCAGGCTCTACTAAACACAATATATTTAAGCTCTGTTTCCAAAAACATTGCCCGTTTCTTAAGCTCATCACAGACTACAAACACACAGTAAGGACTTAACTGTTCACCGCAATATCTTTTGGATGATGCAAATCAGATGAATGTGCGCATTTGCTATCAGAAAATGTTTGAAAAATAAGTTTAAGTACTGTGTCGTGTGATTGTGCCTTGAGTACAAATTTTATTCGTGCACTGACTACCGCTTCTGTAATGAGCATTCTGATTTCTGTCTTAATCGCGGAATGCCTTGATTGCCGTCACCATCTCATTGCGATGTTAACTGTTTAGTCCTTTTCGCGGCTTCAGCAGCATTCAGACGCTCAGCCGAACCAACGAGCGGACTGTTGTAAGTGCGTCCGATTCGGCGCTGGTAGTCCGGAGATCGACTCTCGGCCGGGTCTTGCCAAATGCCAAGACCTTGTAAATTGATTATGTGGTCTTCTTACCTGGCGCAAGACCTGTGAGCATTATCCAGAGCGCAAAAGCAACGAGACAAATGATACAGATCTTGTAAAATCTCTGTTGTGGTGCGACAAGATGTAAAGCGCCATGAAAGCATGAAAGCACTTTCTCAAAAAAGGGACTCGGCCATTCGTGTGTTAACTACTATTAGGTTGTCATTTTTATTCTTTGTGGATGCAGGCGTGCAGTCAGATAAAGCCTGAATTAGCTTTTATTTGTTGGTAAATGATGGACATAAGTTTATGACATACTGTACAGCAGTAAAGCCTAGCCCGGGAGTGGGCAGTTAATTTGGTTCGGGGGTCACTTCCAGAAGGTCACATTTAGCAGGGGCCGTTCTTTTTTGTGGAAATAGAAGCAAGTCGCGGTGAAGATAACCTCAACACTAATATTTACTGTAATAAGTTGGTGGAAACTTCAGATTTGAAGATTTTTCCTGAATGCTTTCGCGGGTCACTGAAAACGTTGTGGCGGGCCACAATAGGCCCCGCGGGCGTTATTTGCCTACACCTGGCCTATAGCCTGGTCTAGTACACAGTTTGCAGTACGTGTTTGTAATTACTTTAATGCATTGCGAGAATATTGCACAAATTTTTTCAATTTCTCTTGTAAGGTGTCATTTCATATTTTTACATTTTACAGGAGTGGCACGAATTAGTTGACTGTTCTTTACCCTTCCTTGGCACTTGTGCAAAAACAGTCATAAGTCTTTCAAAAGCAAGTCTGCTATGAAAACGTTTCACAAAAACACTGATTTTTCTTATTTTGGAAGAAATTTAGAATTGTTGCTCTGAAAACATAGAAGCAATCGGATTTTAAATTCTTGTTTGGCATGTTAACCCATAGATCAGAGTCAGATACCTTTGCTACCCTGCCAAATAGTTTAAAAAGAAACACTTCCTTTTACGGGCTAGATCATAACAAATATGTTTGCAACGCGCATACACTGAACATATATGCCAGTGCCACGAGTTAAGCCGTTTACAACTCAAAAGTCCCTATTATATTCATTGGTTTCTTTTCAAGTGAATCCTTTCATGCAATAATTGTTTTAATGAAATGTATCACAATACTTCATGTGCTTTGGCGTACTGTTACAAAGCAATGAAAATCTTATCAATGTTCAGCTTGCTAGACAAATTCATAATCTCGTGCATAATCTCTAGTTCAGTTTGATATCACGCTTATCTTTGGCATTTGATTGCTTAAATGAAAAATTAGGCCGGTGTTCACGCTCCAAAAATTTATGCCTGTCTAACATTTTGCGTGTTTTATTGCAAAAGGTTGATGCATTTGATACAATGTTGATCAAGCTTTTCAGCGCACTTACCTTGAATTGTTGATTATTTGGCATATGCGCATTTCATTTCCAGTGTTTTGCAATCGTTTCGACATTTGACCAATATGCGTTGTGAACATTTATGCTGTTGTTTGAGTTTTTCACACTTCTTAAACCATGGAATAAAATATATTGAGGAATAATAAAAGCACGCATATTGTAAGCTATTAATGCATAGTTGCATCGCCAAAAAGGCAGACTAGTTTTAATTCCAAACCTTGTACTGTCTGTCACTCACGCAGTTCCTTTTGTCTAAATCATTGGTTCCAAAACTTTTCGAGCTCTTACCCAAATCAAGGTAGCGATTATGACTTATTACTAGGGCAAGTTTTTGTTGCAGTAACAAAGCGAGAAAGTTGCATTTATTTTCAGCGAAAGTTGCATTTATGCGCTGTAAGTTGCATTTATGCGCACATTTGACTGTGAAAGACTTGAAACAACCTATTTT
>Ga0210059_1006809_pt1 | contig 18263 bp, 13 predicted proteins | sample Ectturendosymbi2_FD_188042 | JGI IMG/M metagenome (GOLD analysis project Ga0210059, IMG submission 188042) | Ecteinascidia turbinata endosymbiont from Florida, USA - Sample 2 (SPAdes) (version 2) | ecosystem: Host-associated > Tunicates > Ascidians > Unclassified | place: Key West, Florida... | reverse complement strand
AAACACGCAAGCTTACTCATCAACATTTCATCCAAAAAAATTCTACAAATAGAGACTTCCTTTCTTTTAAAAACTGTTTTTTTCTTGTTTGACCTCAATAAGACACAACAGAATTTGCTGTTTTGATAGCCATCTTACTTCTGTGTGGAGAAGATGTTCATGCTGTTAATCCACTTTTACACAGTGTTTTGGATAGTCTGGAGTTCAAAGGTGGACTTGCAGTTTCATTAACATTTTTCACTACATTCTTTATCACATTTTCAAATCAGCTACTTTGCAACTAATTGCTCCAGATGGACCATGCAGTGAGTAAACAACATTTCTTCATGGGCTGCTTTTTTAATTTTTGTAGCGTTATAATTTTTTAATTTCATTCTTCTGGTGCCCGGGGCCGTCGACCCGTTTACCTGCCCCTCTGCACTCTCTTGCTTCGAAAGAAAGTGATTAACAAGTGTGGAAGGTTTCATTGCCTCATTTGAGATAAATTAAGAGTATACTAAACGTAAGAGCCGCGGCGACTGTTCACTACATGAAGCTGCAGTAAAGCCAAGTCCCAAGCATTTTTTAACATATTGCCTGACAAATTCTCCTTTCCGGTTTTTAGTTCATCCTGGCACTGTCAACATATCTGCACATATTCCTTTTTGCAGATTGTTGTAAATTTGAATATTGGTACTTGCTTCAATTCCACTTAGAGTTTTTCTTTTCTGAAAGCTGCAATTATTCCTTGCTACAAAGTGCAAAATCTCCTGTTGCTTTCTTGGCTGCAACTTAAATCTTCCGCATTGTATATAATACAGGTACTTCCAGTGGCGTGCCACGAAGTTTATGGTAAAAATTTCAGACAAAAGTCTCTCCGAATTTCTTAGCGGTCACCAAAGCTTAATCTTTAATAAACTGTTTACTATCCCACATTGTACTTTCTCAGGAACAAAATAATTATGAAACCGCGCAAGGATTTTATTTTTCGTCATATCCAGTCTGAACCAGCTATGTGGTACGGTTGGTTGAGCACGCGCCACCAAAGCTGGATAGGCTTGCTTCGATTTTCCATCAGGTCACACCGAAGACTTGTCAAACGGTACTTGTGGCATGTCTGTGCAGTCTCCTGCTAGGCGTTGATGGGTGGATGGAAGGAAATGGTTCATGTGGGTGCTACCATTGACTCACAACCAGTGCAGCAATCACTGTCAAAGAAGCCGCGTGCTTCACCGCGCAAGAAGGCAGAGGCGGGAGCCTACAGACCACTTGTGACACTCCGGATGGTGTACCAAAGCCAAGTGTAAACGAAAATAAACTACCCAGTCCATTTCATCGCAAGTCGCATGTCACTGACCAGGATTTTACCGAATTCGACATGAACGCTAACCATTTTCAGTTGCTTGACAGAAAATCTGCGAAAGTACTTGATGGAAAATGTAGTTTGTTTTGCGTGGACCGGCGATTGAGAACCACTGGTGTAGGGGGTTAGGCGCACAGGGCGACGACCTGGGGCATCCAGAGAGTGAATTAAAATGCTGTAACTAAATGCTTTCATCATATTGTAAGGGTACTAACACATGCTGCATGGATTTAATTTTTTGAAATTCGTTTTGTCTACACTGGTTTTTACGTATTTGCTGTGTTTCTCACGTTTCTCAATTTGAATTTAGTATAGAATGTCACACAACCAAGCAGTTGTCCCAGGTATCACTAGACCTGTCCACGGCCCTGCTTGGAAGCACAGCCATCTTCAAAGCAAGCCACTGAATCATTTTCAAAGCCTTCTCAGCGAGATGTATAGTCAAAAAAGCCAATGAAAACAATGGTTAGTACTGAAAAATAATCTCTTCTTAATGCATCGTATCTAATTTCTCTTGAAATATATAAAACAAACAATTGTTCACCATAGGGAAGAGTTAGTAAAGTCATGCATCCTATCTGCAGATAAACAAGTTTTGGTTCCCAAGCAGCTCCAAAACTTGAGCAACGGCACTGTTCAGTGAAGCATCGAAGATTGTCGAGGAGTAGGTTGTAAAAGAGTTAAAGAAGTCTGAGGTGTATCGTAATTAAACTCAATGAATCAACCGATGTTACCAATTGTGCCGTTCTTATTTGTTTTGTCTTTTATATAGGGAAAGAAGATTTTAGGGAACAACTTCTATGTTGCATTAACTTTCCAGGATGGACCACCAGGTTAGAGATATTTAGACTTACTAAAGAATACTTTAGCGAAAAAGAGTTAGACTGGGAAAACTTTGTCGCAGTGTGCACAGATGGTGTTGAATCTATTTAAATAAGGATCTATTTGAATAATCTATTTGAATAAGAATACAATCTATTTGAATAATCTATTTCAAATAGAATCTATTTGAATAAGGACTGAGGATGTGTAATTTTACGTGAAATCGATTTCCTATTAAAAATTTGCTGATCGATTCCTTGCTTACAACCATTATGATGTTAAAATTTTAAGTTTTTAGGTCAAAAAATTGGTTGCCCTAGTAATAACTAGTTTTTGGGTAATAATCTCACTTCGCTTAAAACTCCTGAGGCATATCCCACTTATGGTATAAGTTATAATGGAGTCTTGACACTGACTTCATTCTTAAAGGATTATTGGCCTTAGATCCTTAGTGGGTTATTGGCCTTAGAGTTGGATTGAAGGAAATGTCTGTGAGTGAGATCTTGAAGGTGAACATCACACACCCATTTCCCTTGAAAGCTTCGTAATGCAGCAAGGGCGCTCCGTAAACTTCGGCGTCAGGCTGCTTTCAGGAATTTTCAGAAAAAAAATGCCTAAATGCACCTGGCTTTGCGCGAAAATTTGTCTGGTCCGGTGTGCTCTACAGACCCGGTAAAAGTCTCAAAAGACGCGGAAAGTCTTCCAGTCTGCACTCGACAAAAATTTTTTTTGCTTGGGGAGTGCGTTTTTTTTTGTGAGTGACGTCATAAGTAGAGGACTTTTAGGCCACCTTAGCCCACTTTGCCTGGCCCTGGGCACCAACCATTAGGTGGCAGGATTTCACTGAAGTTTTTACTGGAAACTAGGCTACAATCAGAGTCTTTTGATACTTTGGATGACCTGCTGAGGTTTCGGGTTCAAACGTTGTGATGTAAGTTAGTAAAAATATTTGACTAATAAGATAATTAATTAATTTGTTTATTTTAGGTCATAACTTTTGAACCAGAAAGGCTAGAAAGTTGATCAAAGGCTCAAAAGACTCGGACTCGAGCCTAGTTTTCAATGAAATCTTCAGCGAAACACTGTGGCCTAGGGGTTGGGCCCTAAGCCAAGTAACATGAGCCAAAATGACCCTAAAACTACTTCACTTATGACGTCACTCACAAAAAATCCACATCCCCCTAAGAAAAAAATTTTTTTTTTCGAGTGCAATCTACTAGACTGGCCAATCCATTTGAGCTCTTGAACAGCTCTCTAGCACAATTGGCGGAGGAGCTAGGGTGTTGGTAAGCAACCGAAAACTGCTGTTTTTTAGGCCGAAATCGAAGTACGAATATATCGTATGCCGGTTCTGAAAGTGTTAAACCTTCTTTGCAAAATGGCAGAGTGCCTGATTTTCACTCTAGATGTATCTGTGTTGCACGACGTTGGGTAGCTTCGGCAAGCGGCTGCGCTTTTCTAGAATGCTTTGAGTCATTGCACAATGCATGACCTGGATGTAGAATGCGACCTTAGTCCTCTTTGTATACCAGAGCTTCTGTCAAATGGGACAGCGCTTCCTAGAACCGGTATGTTAGCATTTTACCACGTGGTATCTGTGGATGCAATGCGCTATTGATAAACTTCCTTGTTTGCAGTTTCAACGCTGCTTAGGCTCTATGATGTAGTAATACAAAATGTTGCAACATAAAGGATGACATCGACGTTTGTACCAATTTTCAAAAAAAAAAAAATGTATACCAATATTCAATCAAAAAATTATGGGTGCACATTATAAACGAGTGCGCGTTATACTTGAATAAATACAGAAGTCGCACCTCTGCATTTGACCTGATCAAACAGTACAAAATTTTTTAAACAACATTTATTCATCAAATTCACGTTAAAAAGCTTAAAAGCCATCAAATTCACTGCATTCATTGTTCTCAAATAGTTTATCCCAGGAGGTGCAAAGCGCCATCTAGATAACATGCACACAGTAGCAGTGTGCATGCACACACATGAAGGTGCAAAGCACCATCTAGATAACACGCGCATAGTTGCAGTGTACATGTGCGTACATGCACATGTGCACACATGAATGTGCAAAGCGCCATCTAGATAACCTGTGAACAGTTGCAGAGTACATGCGCATGAGTGCATGCACGTGAAGGTGCAAAGTGCCATCTCGATAACACGTGCACAGTAGCAGTGTACAAGCGCATTTCGCACCTCGTGTACAAGTCGCATTTGACTTTTTGGGTGAATTTTTAGTACAAAAAAATGCAACTTATACTCGAATAAATACGATATTAAAACTCCTTGGGTCATCAAAGCATTTTGTGATTTTGCATGAAATGGTTTTAAGCTGATCTTAAACCAGGGCTTCTGATCGTTTTCCCTCATTTCCTTAGTAAGGTTTAAAAATAGAATTACTCCTGAGGTTTTTTAATCTTTTACTTTTGTAAAATGCATTGTGTATCTTGTGAACAAGCTAAAAAACTAAAAAAACATCGCTTTTTTATAAAATGTGATTCAGTATTTTAATTAAATTGCTGCATGGAATTTACTACCTATAGTGGTTCATTTCAGATTTGTGATAGCTGCTTTAATCATGTTGTGAACGCTAGTCTGATTCATGAAGCATAAATATCATTTACTACTTACATTTGGCACAGTCAATTTGTGAATCTTCAGAAACACCATTTGACATAGGTGACATTTTGTTGCTAACTAGTGTTGGTTGTTTAGTTAACATGTGATGTCTAGGAAAAAATTGCAGCAAGTTTTTGCAGCAGTGTGCATGGCTATATCAAAAACTGATTTTATAATATCAATGTGTGATTTATGAAAGGCTGTCTATTTTGCCATCAGAGGCAAAAGCAGTGCTGGAGCTATTTTGCCATTAAGCGAACCTGAGTGGTTGAATGGTCATGTGATAAGGATGTTATGCTTGGATTGGCGTATGTTCTTTGTCACATGACCTTAAACCTGAAACTTTTTTACAAAGTACATCAAAGGTGCTATTTCTATTAGCAAAACCAAACCGATAATGGTCAGAGCTGAACCGATGACTACTTGCACAGCAGGCATAGACACTAACCACTCAACACGTTCACCATGCTGCAAGTGTAACAAACTCAACATTGTGTGGACAAAGCTAAATACAGTTCAAATGCCCAAGTAGTCCCAGCAGGGCTTTTGCCACTGGCGGCAAAATAGACACTGCCATTATGAAATCAAGTTCATTTTCTGCATTTCAATCCTGAGAATTATATTTTGGCGATCAGTCCTGGTCTTTATATGTTATTCAGTTAGTGGCTTGTGGTAGTTTTGTCCCTAATGTGTTGGCTGGGTTTGACCACAAAGCATTTTAGATCTATAATGGTCTGATCTTGAATTTGCCTGTTAGAACAATACTTTGTGGTAGAAGTATTACTAGATTTTTTATTTGTTTTCATTTAGAAATTCAGTCAAGTAAACTTTGTGATCAATAGACTTCTGCATCCGATCACCAAGTATTATATACCGTTTACAAAATTTCAGACAGATTGGTTGAGTGCCGTGTACTTTGAAACAATGTTAGTTCCAGATGTGTGAGTTTTTGTTGAAATACTACTCACTTTCCTACAATGGAATTTTTCACTTTTTCTAAATTATAATAATAAATAGCCTGCAAGCATATTTTTGTCTTCCTTTTTTCTTTCAACTACAGGTCATTTTTTACTAGTGTTAAAATGATTCTCAGTGCAGTAAACTGGGTGTATCGAATCCCTCAACATCGTCCTGATAAGTGGTGGAAAATTCGAAGGTTGAAGCAACAGTGTATGCATTTCAGGAAAGTGTATATGCGAAACCGTGTCAAGGCCTGCTTTATTTTTTTACGACGTGGATATGTTCATCAAACTAAAGGGAGATTGCTAAAGGCTTATGCTGCGAATAAACTTCGTCATCAGCGACTGGAAGGAGCTTGTCAAGAATATGAAATACCTCGCCATGTTTTGCAGTCTGGCTTAATATCTTGTGGTGTGAAATTGAACTCTCAAATGCTTGTGATTTTGTCAATATATGAGCCATCAACATTTGCAAAACTGATTGAATTATCACAAAGAGCTGGCATTGAAAAAATTTATCGTCAAATGCAGCCATTGCCAGAAAGAACATTTCTCTACAAAGCTCCAGAGCCCAGATTTCATGATGTACTATGATGTGCACAGTGTGAATTACTTTATTGATCACTGAAAACGTTCATTGCACTCATCTTACTTTGGTCGCTAAATTAGGAATTGAAGTACATTTTTAGTTACTGTTTTAGGCTCTGAAGGGTAATATTCATTCAATTTTTTCACTTATTTTGCTTACTGGTGCCTATACTGGTGTTGTAGAAATGCATTGTTGTGCCATCTTGATAAACTGTGTTGATAAATCTACTTCTGGTGCTTCATAGAAGTTAAGGAATTGATAAATTTATTTTTAAATCTGAAGAAGCCAGCTGTACTGTTGCTCTGCTGTTAAGGTTGCTCATATTTCATAGTATGCTGCAAACCATCTTTGTATGTCTTGCTTTCCTGTCACTTGCAGCTGGGAATACCATAAACAACCTATTTGACAAGGGTTATGAGAAATCTCATGGGTTTTACGGAGAAATCGGGTATGGCAAACATGCAAGAAAGTATAGAAGCAACACTTCAATACGGACGAGCCAGCTGTGTGAAAAGAGTGAAGTAGTTTATGCTTCAAAAGCCATTGCATTTGTAAAAGTACGTTTTCCCAAGGTCTTTGTTGAAAAGGTATGTTGATTTCTATCAAAGAGCTTGTTTGATATTCAATGGACTGAATTGTTCTGAAATTTTTGATTGATTTTTTTATTTGTTGTTAGATCATAACATAGAAGTTCCATAGCTCCAATGAAATCTTCATCGTAATTGTGAAAGGTCATAAAACCTCAGAGCAGCACTTTGTCACAGCCTCACATATGCAACCTTGCCTATATGGCCATGTCACATTCTAAATGCTTTTGCCTTAATAATTTCTTGATCCTAACCATTATTAATGAGAAGTTAGTTTTTAGCTTTTACACGAAAGAAAATATTTTTTTCATGTTACATCTGATTAAACTTGTATGGTGCAAGGTTTTATTTTTTAATGTTTAAAACGTTCGCTTAGGTTCACAGTTTGCAAATCACAGTTTCTTGAAACACATTAACAAATGTGGTGTATGTCTTCACCACAGGTTAAGCCAATTGCCATTGCATGCAATTAGTTGCATGTGAGTGAAATACTTTTAAGTGAGAGTCTTTTTTATAGCTGTGGCGATTGTACTTAACACTTTGGCATCCGGCCGCTTTCAGGGATTTTCAGAAAAAAAACGCCTAAACGCACGTGGCTTTGCATGGGAATATCACCGCTCCTATACGGGTTACGGACTAGGTCGAAGCGCCAAAAGACACGGCAAGTCTTCTAGTCGGCACTCGAAAAAAAAATTTTTTCTTGGGAGGTGCAGGTTTTTGTGGGTAACGTCATAAGTGGAGGACTTTTAGGCCACCTTGGCCCACTTCGCCTGGCCCTGGGCACCGACCATTAGATGGTAGTATTTCGCTGAATTTTTTACTGGAAACTAGGCTATAATCCGAGTCTTGAGATACTTTGGATGACCTTCTGGGGTTTCGGGTTCAAAAGTCATGATCTAAACTAGTAAAATTATTTGACAAATTCGATAATTCATTAATTTGTTTATTTTAGATCATAACTTTTGATCTAGAAAGTCGATTAAAGGCTCAAAAGACTCGGACTCAAGCTTAGTTTCCAATCAAAACTTCAGCGAAACACTTTGGCCTAGCAGTTGGGCCCTAGGTCAGGTAACATGAGCCAAAATGACCCCAAAACTACTTCACTTATGACGTCACTCACACAAAATCCGCATCCCCTAACCAAAAAATTTTTTCCAAGTGCAATCTACTAGACTGGCTGATCCGTTTGAGCTCTTGAACAGCTCTCTAGCACAATCGGCGGAGGAGCTATGGCATTGGTAAGGCAACCAAAAACTGCTATTTTTTAGGCCGAAATCGAAATAGGAATATATCGTATGCCAGCTCTCAAAGTGTCAACACTTTGACGGCTGGTCTCCAAATATATCGTCCCTGGAAATAGGCCTAAAAGCAGCTGTTTTTAATTGCCTTACCAACGCCAAAGCTCCTCTGCTGATTGTGCTAGAGAGCTATTCAATCCCTCAAAAGATTTGGCAAGTTTTCTCATCTGCACTCGAAAAAAAGTTTTGGTTGGGGGTTGCATATTTTTGGTGAGTGACACCATGAGTGAAGTAGGTTTTTTGCCATTTTGGCTCATGTTACCTGGCCTTGGGCCCAGCCACTAGGCCAAAGTATTTCGTTGAAGATTTCAATGGAAACTAGGCTTGAGTCCGAGTCTTTTGACTTTCTAGACTTTCTAGCGTTTTTTGGTTCGAAAGTGAAGGTCTACAAGGTGGCCTAAAAGTCCTCCACTTATGATGTCATTCACAAAAAATCCGCAATGAAGTTAATACACTATAGGCATAATGGATTGAGCATTTACCAAACCAAGTACTGTAAGACCACATTTCTTGCCTTAACACACCTATCCTACATAACATTCAATTGTCAAGTAGTGGCAAAAATGACATTGTTACTTCAAAAATCGCAACAATCCATGATTATTACATAATTGCAACTGAACCTGTAAAAGCATATCAATATCTGTTGTTGTAGTTTCAGTAAAATAACAACAAAGAGAATAAATTGTTTCAAGAAAAGTTTGACCCAGCTAAAAATTTTGACCTAATGATAAATTTTGATTTTTTTTGACCTAATAACTTCTGGATTCCCTAATGCAGTGGTTCTCAAAGGGGTCGATATCGACCCCCAAGGGCAACTGGACCATCCAAGGGGTTGATAAATAGTCTGAGGTCGAATGATGGTCACTGAATGGCCAGGGGGTCAATGAATAACTTTTTGGGGTGTACTGGAACAATGAAGCCTCCAATTAAAATATATTGTCAATCGGGCAAGGAATGCAAATGGTGTTTTTTAACAAATCAAACAAAATTAAGAGGGCTGATCAAATCTCAGCTACAGTAGTTTGAAAGTACATTCTATTCCAATAATTTTCTATTAAATCATCCATTGTGATGACATTATGAAAACTGTTCTGTTTGTTACGTAACAAACAATATTGTAGTGCATGTGTCGCAGTTCGGCAGTTGTTAGACTGGTAGTACAGACTACAGCAGTGGGACGGAGAACAATTTGACACATACTTTCCTTGTAAAAGTATTAATAACTATTGAGCTAGGCCATGGGGTCTATAGATAATTGTATACTTAAATTGGGGGTCAAACTGCAGAAAAGTTAGAGAACCACTGCCCTAATGGTATGGCCATGAAATTTGGTTTGTGGACGTTTCATGAGCTTTACAGAAAATTTTTGACTTTATTGACTTCTGGTTGCGCTAGTTATAATTTTTCAACCCGAAACCCCAACTAGTCATCCAAAGTATCAAAAGACTCAGATTTTAGCTTAGTTTCCAATAAAAGCTTGAGCGTAATGCCACCATCTAGCAATTTGGGCCCAGGGCCAGATGAAGTTGGCCAAGAAGGCCCAAACACTTCCATTTGTGACGTCACTCAAAAAAAATCCGAAACGCAAAGCCAAAAAGTATTTTTTCATTGCAGACTTGAAGACTTGATGAGTCTTTTCAGGGTTTGAATAGCTCTCTCTAACGCTTTTGTTAATTTTTTTTTATATATCTTTGTAGTTTTTGCTTTCGAAATATTTTTATATCTTTATAGAATGATGAGTATTTGTGTACATCCTACCCTGTTCCCTTTAATGGAGAAAGAAGTGTTTTGAAATCAGAATGCTGAGATCTCTCTACTTAACGCAATTTCGTCCATTTGCTCACAGTCAGATCTATAGCGCTGAATCACCTGAAATAGGAACAACCCACATATTTTTTGTTGGTTTTTGACACAATTAGTGATAACTGAAATATTTTTATATATCTTTGTAGAATGATGAGTATTTGTGTACATCCTACCCTGTTCCCTTTAATGGAGCTGAAAGCTATATTGGTAAGTTGTGCTAGAAATCAATAAGTAGCCACTACATTTCAAAAAGTTGGAGTGTTTGTTGTACTATTAGTTATTTTGATGAATATGTAAAAGGCACTTTTAGCAAGGGATGTGCTTGATACTTGGAAGTTCAGCGGTTGTATTTTGCTCACCTGCAAAGAAACTTCCAAGAGGAATATATGCAAATTAAAATGAAGTTTCAATTATTGTAGATAATATCAATATTCATCTTTACATGCAACATGTTTTCAGTTTATTGTTATTCATTTTCTTTGTTTATGTTGAGTTACAAAAACTTCTACATAATTTTCAAATTAATGATATCAAAAGTTGTTTATTTGCTATAGTTTCCATTGGCCTGTTTCACGTTTTCCATAATTTTGATCTCCATTGTAGTCAAAGGAAGCAATTAACTTAAATATTTGCTTCTCATGTTGCATTTTCTGAAGCATGTGACATGGCTACATATTTTCAAAAAAAGAATAATTAACTATGTTTTCTTGATGTACCCAGAATTGCAGTGGTTCTTTTTAGGTACACTGAATGCCCTTTGCTTTTGTAACATGACTCTGCAAAGTTTAGCATAAACACATGATGAATTTGTAGGACAGCTGTAAACATGTAAGAGAATGCATACTTTTTGCAGATATTGCGCTGTAACCAAGAATTTGGAAAAAAATTGTGAAAAATTTGTCAGATTGCTAAGGGTGCTAAAATGCTAAGACTCACAAAACAAGGATGAACCCTTCAAGACAAAAACAATACCAGCAAGGATAACCACTACAGCTTGCTTATTTGATCCCAGCCTCCTTATGGATTTGAAAACTCACTGTAATGTTTTGTAGTTATAGTGATTATAACATATTAGAGGATCGGAAAAGGATATTTATGTGAAAGATTGATTTTGTTGAAGGTGCATAAAAATGAAGTGGTTTGTAATAAGTTTTATGTGCGTTTAATGACTTAAACTCAAGTTGCACTTACTTTTTTCAGTTAACTTCACTCCAAATGCTTCTATGGCCTCCTCCCACCACATGTTAGTGTATGGTTGCTCAACACCTGGATCAACCAGTCGTAGTTGGTATGAATTGAACATTTCACAATAGTTACAGCTTATGTTCTATATTGTATGTTTTTTCTTGTAGGTGATACTTGCATGACTATGATGATATAAGCCCTAAAGATATAAACCCTAAATCATGATGCGAGGTTAACATGGCAAATGATGATATTAGTGAGGGATTCAATAGCTTCTAACAACAGATTTGTTTAAGATCAACTTTTCTCAAACTTCTTTATCGTGCGGACCCCAAAGTCATTTAGTGTTTGCGGACCTCCGAATAACACAAATTTTACAGTGTGTAGTATATAATAGTGTAAAGTTTACACATGTTATTTTTAGTTGAAAAATGAGCAGGTGTCTACTAACATTCATTGCTGCTTCAAATTCAATGGAGAGCTAATATTCACTAGATCTCGCAATACTGAACTGGATTATCATGGAAAATAGAGGAATTTGTATGCAGTATTTGAAAAAAAATTGTGTACCCCTTGGAGCACCTTTGCATACATCTAAGCTGGTTTTTCAGTCTAGACAGGGGGCATCAAGGGGTCTGTTTGGCTGTCATGATAGACAATTTTGTACTCTAGGTACTCAGCATCAAAGCCAAAAATATCAAATGCTGTCACTACAGGTCTCTAGTCCAGGTGGTTTGGAACAGTGAAGCTGTCAGAAGCTCGTAGCTGTCAGAAGGGTTACCAATTTAGCAGTTTTTCTGATAGATCTAGTAGATTTTAATTCTGTCTATCTGGAAAAAATTGATTTAGCAGCTAGCTTGAAATCTAGGGGATTTTTAGTTAGAACTGGCAGGTTTTTAGCTGTGTTATTGACAGTATTTTGAAACAAATTTGTTTGTTTTTATTCTGATCTGCCATGGATTAATCATTGTTTAATTACCTGATTGTGTATGAATCGTTGTGTAATTTTTTGTTTCATGTGGATGGTTGTAATTCATGCAATTTAGTCACATAGAAGTTATTCAGCATGGGCAGTCAATCAGTGAGCACTGATCAGTTGAGCAATTCGGTGTCGGAACGTGGGGTTGATGATCGGATGAGCACCTAAGTACGATACTGTAATGGAATACGGTGTAGTACCCCTAGGCTAGCCCACAGTGTGAATAGAAGTGCACAGAACACAAGCTGTGGTATGTGCACAGGACCTTTGAGTTTGGCAGGCAGGCAGGGGGTACATTAATTAATTTTTTATTCCACTTTTGCTCACTCATATTTTCTCTGACTCATTATCTTCATTGCAGTCGATTTCAGCATTTGATTTAGTCAAAAAATTTTCAGAAATCTTTTTTTAATAGCTATACATTGTAGCAAAAATTTTTGAACAATCTTTTTCAAAAATGTTATATGTTCCTAACACTTTGAGAGCCGGCGTACGATATATTCGTACTTCGATTTCGGCCTAAAAAACAGCAGTTTACGGTTGCCTCACCAAAGCCCTAGCTCCTCTGCCGATTGTGCTAGAGAGCTGTTCAATGGCTCAAACGGATCAGCCAGTCTTCCTGATTGCACTCGAAAAAATATTTTTGGTTGGGGGATGTGGATTTTTTGTGACTGACGTCATAAGTGAAGTAGTTTTGGGGTCATTTTAGCTCATGTTGCCTGGCCTAGGGCCCAACCGCTAGGCCACAGTGTTTCGCTAAAGATTTCATTGGAAACTAGGCTCAAGTCCGAGTCTTTTGAGCCTTTGATCAACTTTCTAGCGTTTCTGGTTCAAAACTTATGATCTAAAACAAACAAATTAATTAGCTAATCAGTCAAATATTTTTTCTAACTTGCATCATGACTTTTGAACCCGAAACCCAAGCAGGTCATCCAAAGTATCAAAAGACTCGGATTGTAGCCTAGTTTCCAGTAAAAACTTCAGTGAAATCCTGCCACCTAATGGCTGGCGCCCAGGGCCAGGCAAAGTGGGCTAAGGTGGTCTAAAAGTCCTCCACTTATGACGTCACTCACAAAAAAACCGCACCCCCCAAGCAAAAAATTTTTTTGTCGAGTGCAGACTAGAAGACTTGCCGTGTCATATGACGCTTCGACCAGGTCCGTAACCAGTACAAGAACAGAGATATCCCAGTCGGATGCCAAAATGTTAACAAAAATTTTCGGATGCCAAAATGGATGCCAAAATGTTAACAAAAATTTTCGGATGCCAAAATGTTAACAAAAATTTTCAGCAATTTTTCGGATGCCAAAATGTTAACAAAAATTTTTAGCAAAAAAATTTTCAGCAGTCGGATGCCAAAATGTTAACAAAAATTTTCAGCAATTTTTTTTAAAAGTTGTATCTATTGACTTAACTGTCCTTTGTTGATTTTTGCAGGTTCAGATTTAAATGTTTTTCTTATTGGTTGCTTTATATGATAGGAATTCTCCCTACTTTTGCATCTTTGTATTTCCACCTATAGGTTTAGCTTATGGTAAAAGAAATCTGATGGATTTTTGCAATTTTTCTAGCATGAAAGTTCTGTTTAGACTTGGAAACCCTGGCTCGTACACCGCCACGCACACGCAGAACTGTTTTGTAATATTTCGCTTCATGGCGAAAGGACACAGTGTCCAATCGCGATTGTTTTGTTTTGCAGTTTAGACCTAAATGTTATCTGCTGTTTACACCTGCTAGGTTATCAATAAATCAAATAAGTTTAGGCCTTCCTCAGTGTGACACCAAGTAATGCGGATTCATTTAAAAAATAAACAAAAAAACAAAATTACTAATAGATCCAATAATTAGATCAGGTTTTTTTAAAGGCATTTTAGGGACACGATTTGGGTCCTAGAATTTCAAATCAGGCCCCTAGAATCAGAGAAAATCGGGTCCTTAAAATCAGAGAAAATTGGCTCCTTAAAATCAGAGAAAATCGGCTCCTTAGAATCAGAGAAATCAGGTCCCTACAGATCCATAACGGGTACCTAACATTTTCCTTAAAAAAAAACCCTGATGAGACGATTAATTATTTTGCTTATTTTAGGCCATAACTTTTGAACTAGAAATGCTAGAAAGTTGATCGAGGTCTCAAAAGACTCGGATTCTGGCCTAGTTTCTATTGAAAACTTGAGCGAAATACTTTGGTCAAGCAGTTCGGCCTAGGTCAGGTACCAGCAGCCAAAATTGGCCAAAAACCTACCTTACTTATGATGTCACTCACAAAAAACCTGAAACCCAAAACCAAAAAATTTTTTTCATTGTGGCCTCGAAGACTGGCAGAGTCTTTTGAAGATTTGATCAGCTCTCTAGCACAATCCGCTGAGGAGCTATGTGGTTGGTAAGACAACTGAAATATGCTTGATTTAGGCCAAATTCCAAGTACGATATATATATTCATAGACCAGCAGCCAAAGTTTTAACATTTGATGATTATCACTTTGGTGTCTGGTACTGTTTGAGGATTTCGCACCAAAGAAACGGATCACACGTGGCTCAGTGTGAGTGTAAGTCTGGCGCGGAAAGCGGTAGAAAGCTGTTCAAAGGCTCAAAAGGCATGGCAAATCTTTTAGTCACACTAAAAAAACTTTTTTTTGGTTGGGGAGTGCGGATTTTTTGTGAGTGACTTCATAAGTTAAGGACTTTTCGGCCACCTTGGCTCACTTCACCTGTCTCTGGGTCTAAACCATTAGATGGTAGTATTTCGCTGAAGTTTTTATTGGAAACTAGTTTCCAATGAAAACTTCAGTGAAATACTTGGCCTAGCGGTTGGGCCTTAGGCCAGGTAACATGAGCCAAAATGACCTAAAAACTACTTAAGATGTTACTTAAAAAAAATCCACAACCCCTCACCAAAATTTTTTTTTGAGTGCAGATGAGAAAACTTGTCGAATCTTTTGAGGGTTTGAACAGCTCTCTAACGCCATCGGCAGAGGAGCTATGGCGTTGGTAAGGCAACTGAGAACTGTTGGTTTTAGGCCGAAATCCAGGTGCAATATATTCGTAGACTGGCTCTCAAAGTGTTAACCAGGGGGCACGCCTCCCTAGGGTGTGTCAATAAATTGCCAGAGGTTCGCAAGCCCTGATGCGCTCCATAACATGGAAGGTTTGATCGAAAATTGTACCAATAAACATAAAAATATAAAACTATATTTTTACAACTTGTTTGATGTCAGAGGGGCTTGGAACAAAGGAAGATTACTTAGGCTAAGACCACTGCCTTACACTATCTCTAAATCCAGCAAATGCATACATAGGCAAACACGTGTTGTGTAAAACAGCGTTCTTCAACCAGTGTGCATGGTGCACTCTAGGGTGCATCAAAATATGCGTGGTGTGCACCACTATGAAAGGGTTGACAAAGGTGCACACTAAAATAAACATACTTTTAACAAAATCTTTCTGTTAGCAAAAATGAACCATTAACCAACCAACGACTTCTAGGATTTAACCTAGACTTTGCACATTCTAAAATGTGTTGCATAAGCATCAGACCATGTCAAGGTAATTGTTGTAATTAGTTGATTATTTGTGATTCATAAGCAGCAGACAATGAACCATTATCAATTGAAATATGTAGCTGAGTTACTGAATGAGTAGGGTACTTGCTTATTTAGGTCAGGGTACTTACAGAAATGGGCGCAATTAGGTGGGACGTGTCAGTAAATAGGGTGCATGAGTTCATTGAAAGATCTTCAAGGGTGAACCATACAAAAAAGGTTGAAAAGCATGGGGTAGAAGTAGACCTACTCCCTGTGTAGACATCTGCCTGTGCTCAGACCTCATGAGTAGGTAAGCAGTTTAAAAGTATCACTTCACTGCGATGAAGAACCATACAACATTAAATTCTGCGCAAACCTGGGTCACTGCTTGCTGTGACGTAGGCACTTCTTTGATGCACACTTAACGCAAGGCTGCCTAGCCTAGAGGGACTAAAACAGCCAACCAACACAACAGCATGTAATCATCTGCTTAACGTGTCAAAACTTGCCAGCGAATGTTATGTCATAAATGCGTTTCATTGGGACGATTGCACAGTGGTGTGATTATGCATGAAGGCTCTGTTGTAGGAACAGGGCAGAATTAGCATTAATCAGTCAGGGTCAGAGATGAAGTAGCAACTTGGGTTTCCAAACACTCCATGTAGAACAACAGCTTAATGCTATTATGAGCAAGTACTGCCAATATACATGGGGCCAATTTTGCTGATATGATCCATCAGCAACATTGTCAGATTGGCCGATACATATTGACATGCTGATGCATTGGTCAATGAGACAATAAGAAGATATTTAATGACTACTGTTTTTTTGTCAGCATTTGCGGTGAATGCTTTGTTATAGAAAATGGTCTTTGATTGGTTCATAGAAAGTTGTTGCATCAGATTGTTTGAAGCTAGGTTAGTAAATCATTCGTGTAGCCAATGTCATTGCACATATGTTGAATATAATATCTGAGAGTGCACTTTTGTTTTTGTGTTTAGGAAATGTGGTGGAATGGGGCAAACTTGCAAAGGAAGACAGCTAATTCTATATGCATGGGCAAGGAATGCTGCACCACTTTCATTGCCTCCTCATGTTGGATATAGGTAAGAATAAGGAGTCATTTTTTGTGATGGCTGACACAATTTAGTCAAAAAAGCAATTGGAACCAAATATCCAAATATAAAGTCTCTACCATATCTCATTATTCCACATTAGTATATTCTTAATACACTTACTAACTTCCTCATGTATGTATACATGCATTTATCAACTCAATGATTTCTTGACCTGACTAATGAATCAGCTCACTGATTACTTAACTCAACTTTATTGAATTCAACTAAGCAATAAATCAAGTAGCAAAGTTATAGGTGAGGTTTTCAAAACCACAACATATTGTTCAAGAACAGATGATCATTTTGTTTTGCTTTTTGGGGGTTTGCTGTTTTATATTAGTGCTATGTAGTTGATCTTATCAAAGGGCTACTGAGAGTGCTTTGACAATAAGAAATGCATATACCTGTGCTGATACAGCAAATGGATTGATCATGAACATGAAGCAGGTGGTGAGAAGAAATTTTGCAAGGTTTGATGGAGTTATCTTTAAGCAGTCTGCATTTACTCAAATTTTATACTCATCTAATTGTTTTGCAGAGTTCAAGTGTTAATAAAATTATTTCAAAATTCATATCCATTTGTTTATTTTGGGGGTTTCAAACTGGATGTTCTTTCACATTAAGCTGCCATAGAGCTAGCTGACGTGGAACTATTAGCAGTAATGACAGGCAAAGTGAATCTTACAGATGGGAACATATGCAAGGTTGCAGGTTAACAACAATTTGTCTTGCTGTGAGATTTTCAAGATAAGAAATAGCACCTTTTTTAATTCTAAAAGATTTCAATGTTTGAACATAATATCTTTTAATTTCTGATTTTCATAGATTTGCATTTAACACTTTGAGAACCGGCGTACAATATATTCGTACTTCGATTTCGTCCTAAAAAACAAGCAGTTTTCGGTTGCCTTACCAATGCCCTAGCTCCTCCACCGATTGCGCTAGAGAACTGTTCAAGGGCTCAAACGGATCGCCAGTCTAGTAGATTGCACTCGAAAAAAAATTTTTTGGTTGGGGGATGTGGATTTTTTGTGACTGACGTCATAAGTGAAGTAGTTTTGGGGTCATTTTGGCTCATGTTGCCTTGCCTCGGGCTTAACCGCTAGGCCAAAGTTTTTCGCTGAAGTTTTCATTGGAAACTAGGCTCGAGTCCGAATCTTTTGAGCCTTTGATCGACTTTCTAGCAGTTCTGGTTCAAAAGTTATGATCTAAAACAAACAAATTAATTATCTAATTAGCTAATCAGTCAAATATTTTCACTAACTTACATCACAACGTTTGAACCCGAAACCCCAGCAGGTCATCCAAAGTATCAAAAGACTCGGATTGTAGCCTAGTTTCCAGTAAAAACTTCAGTGAAATACAAGCACCTAATGGTTGGTGCCCAGGGCCAGGCAAAGTGGGCCAAGGTGGCCAAAAA
>Ga0210059_1006807_pt1 | contig 18264 bp, 10 predicted proteins | sample Ectturendosymbi2_FD_188042 | JGI IMG/M metagenome (GOLD analysis project Ga0210059, IMG submission 188042) | Ecteinascidia turbinata endosymbiont from Florida, USA - Sample 2 (SPAdes) (version 2) | ecosystem: Host-associated > Tunicates > Ascidians > Unclassified | place: Key West, Florida... | reverse complement strand
TGTTCCAATTGTAGTTAATTAGCTTACGAACCCAAATGGGGGAGGAATGAACGTTCCATAGGGGAGGATTAAAAAGTTGCAAAATGAGTAAAGGGAGGAATGCATCAAAAAAGGTTGGGAACCACTGGATTAGGGTTTACAGCAGGGCTCACCAACGTGTTGCCCACGGGCACCAGGTCGCCCGCAAGCAAGGACCATGCAAGTCGCCCGCGGGCCTGTTCTAGAAATACATTAGCATGATGTCTTCACATTAACGAATATCAATACAAAAATGATTGAAGGTAAATTGAGCAATTTTTTTTCAGACGTCTGTATCAAAGTAGTAGCCCTTCGCATTAATCGATACACAAGAAGTAGCTCGCAGTTTCAAAAAGGTTGGTGACCCCTGCTTTACAGTATGTAGATGCACATTTCTATAATTCCTTTATACAAACGTACTATATTTATATTCCTGATGATGGCTTACGACTAAGCTGAAACGTTGACTAAAATAATGTATTCCATATTTGTGGCTATACTGTTCGCAATAAGAATCTACAGCAACTCCGTGCATTGCTTACCAGAAAACGCACTATTGTTTCGACTTTCACAAACACGTCACGAAACATCTGGCATGGGCTCACGCACTCCGGTTAGAGCAGTGGTTCGCAACCTTTCTACACCAGCGGACCGGTAAAAAGCGCAAAAATTTTTTACGGACCGGCAGCATACAATCGCAATGAGTGCAACAGATTATCGTAATCAGTTTGTTAACCAAAGCTATGGTATACTTAACGCAGCGCATTACTTTGGTAAACATGCAAAAATCAAACCAATTTATTAAATTTAGTGTTAAATTTTCTGTTGTTTCATTGATAATGTGCGAGATAAATATGCCTGCAATGAAGTTTCAGAAAGCCGAAGTTCTGCGTTGGGCATCCAAAGGATTTCTCTCTCTGGTTTTGAGCTAATGCTGAAAGAGTTTTCTCGCATAAATATCAGAACTTGTCAAAAATTAAAGTCGGAAACATCTCTTTATAGCACTTCTGTACAAAGCTATCTCAAAGTGCCAGCTTTTTTTGAATACATCTGTCGTGTTTCTCAGTGCAAAGACATTTGTGCAAAACTCCTGCAGAGATCTATTATTCAAATAGCAAAATACATCCGCCAGACCCCAATTACGCAAGTTCACTTATCCACATTTCATTCAAGAGAAATTCTACTAATGGGGAGTTCCTTTCCCTTAAACTGTTTTGTTTCTCACTTGACCTAAACAAGACACGAAAAAACTCGTCCTCTTGAAAGACATCTTTCTTCCGTATGGTAAAGATGGGAGATCATACTTTCCCACAGTGTTTTGAATAGACTGGAGTTCAAGAGCGCAGACGCGCACTATCGTCGAATGTGATGCAGGCACTTCGCAAGCCATTGTGGTGCCAGCAGTCCATTTTGCGTACCACCAAGATGCGCATATACAATGCAGCAGTCCTATCTGTGCTGCTGTACGGCGCGGAGACCTGGCCTCTCACTGGAACCCTCTCCTCCAGGCTTGACGGCTTTGACAGTAGGGCTCTGAGATCGATTCTTGGCATTCACTGGCGCGACCTCGTCTCAAATGAAACGGTGCGGGCCCTTGCTGGACAGCCTCCTCTTTGGCTGCCCGCCGACGGGTCCGTTGGTACGGACATGTGCTTCGCATGCCACCGCACCATCCTTCTCGGGCTATCCTGGACTTTGACCCTGGCTCGTTCGGCTGGAAGCGACCCCGAGGAGCCCCACGCACCCGCTGGATTGACGTGGTCAGACGCGATCTTGACCAGCTCGTTCTCGATCCAGCCCCAATTGAACCCCTCGCGCAGGACCGTGATGAATGGCGGGCTCTCGTGAATCTGATTGGCTCAACGCACAACGCGCCGAGGGGCGCCGTGCACGAGACACGATGATGATGATGATGATGGAGTTCAAGATTCAACATCTAACTTCATTAACAGTTTTCAGCACGTTATCTAGCACGTTTTTCAAATCAGCAGGCGGTTTCGTTGCAGCTAAATGCTCCCGATGGATTATGCAAAGAGTAAACAACATTTCTTTGAGCGCTACTTTTTCATTTTTTAGAACTACACCAAGGCGATAGGCAGTCATGCTTGCAGCTGCGTCTATCCACACACTGACACAGTTTCCCAAGTCTATATCTTTCTCACTAAAGTATTCGTTAAAATCTAAAAATCCAGTAGCAGGTCTTCTAAGTTAATGCAACACGTCCTCGCAAGTTAATACAACATAGAAGTTCTTCCTTGAAATTTTCTAATGGCACAATTGCTCACGTCAGTTGACTCGTCGAGTTGAATTGCAAAATACCTCGACTTCTTTTACTCTTAAACCTGCTCCTCAATATCTGTATTAACATATCTTCAATACTTCGCTGAACTGTGTCGTTAGAAAGTGGTATACGCTCAAGTTTTGAGCTGCTTGAGGACTTAAACTTCTTTAGCTACAAACAGGATGCACGGTTTTGCTAACATTTCCGCAAGGGTGAATGTTTTTTGTTTTAGATATTTCAATAGCACATAGATCTGATGCGTTAAGAAGAGACGTTTCGGTAGTTTTCATCCTTTTGTTAGCTTTTTTGACTATTCATCTCTCTGAATAGTCTTTGAAAATAATCTAGTGGCTTGTCTTGGAGATTGTTGTGCTTCGAATGACAGTGACGACTGACCATCATGTTGGGAAGGTTTCATTGCATCGTTTGATAAATTGGGAGCGTACAAAACATAAGGATCGCGGTATCTGCTTACTACATGGAGCTACAGTAAAGCCAAGTTGCAAGTGTTTTTTATCATTTGACTGGCAAATTCTTCTTTTCTTTTTTAACTTCCTCCTGCTTCTGTCAACATATCTGCATAAACTCTTTACATTTTGTTGTAAATTTGAAGTACCGGTACTTTCTTTATGTCTGCTTTGAGGGCTGCCCCTTTCTGAAAACTGACATTAGTCCTTGAACTACAAAATTTCCTGTTGCTTTGTTGACTGCTATTTCAATTCTCCGCAATATATATAATACAGCTGCTGCGAGCGCCTCACCATAAAGTTTATGGTAAAAACTTCAGAAATCGTCTCTGAAAATTTCCTTGCGGTCACCTAAGCTAAACCTTAAAAAACCTGCTTACTAACAAATTGGTAGTACCAATAACTGCCATTGTACTATCTCAAGTACAAAATAGTTATGAAACTGCACAAGAGTTTTGCTTCACGCGGGAATATCCACTCTATTCAATAACAAACCACATGTCGTTGTCCACGATTTTACCGACTTCAGCATAAACGCTAAACATTTTCAGTTATTTGAAGGTAAGTCAAAAAAAACTAGGTTGTTTTGCGGACCGGCAAAAAATCCACGCGGACCGGCGGTTGAGAATCACTGGGTTAGGGGACCACTGCTCTGTACTAAACGTTAAATATTGATCAAGAATGGGACTTTGTTTTCGTGAAGAATGTCACAATAGGTCGAAAAATCCTTATCTCACGTTGCGTTTTCGGTTGCTTCAGTTCTTCCAGTAATGCTGTTGTGTAATATTTTAAGACTCTACATTATTTAAAAAGTCCACGGTGATGTACCAAAGTAATTTCTATGCAAAATTTTCCTATTTTTTCACGTAATTCCGAACACAGGCCCGCAACCAGACGGGGCAACTGGCAGTTACCCCCCCGAAATTTTCAAAAACATGTTTAGTTGTTAGCGCCCTGGCCAAGTAAGTTAGTTCGAGATGAGTTATTTTTGGAAGTACTGCCGATCCTGAAGGTCAAGAAAAGGTTGAACGAAATCAAATGAAGCAAAACCGAAGTTTCGTTGGTCTTAAGTTGAGCATAACAGTCAGCACAAACCGAAAAGCTCGTCGTCTGATGATGGCATATCTTTTGCCTGGAATTTTAAGAGAAAGTCTGGATGTCAACTGCGGCAACAATCGTGCTTTCCTGCAGGCAACATTAGGAAAAACATCTTCTTAACTTGGATAAGTCAAAACAAGGTTTTGTCGTGCAATGAAGTACCTATTACAGCACGGTACCAAGCCATCCATTGCAGGATGGATAGACTGATGCTATTTGAGCCTGTTCATGAGCTCGGAACGCGCTTGAGTTTAGTCAGGCCAGTGATAAGCAAACGCTACTTCAGGCCCGCAACCAGGGGGAGCAACCGGTAATTGCCGCTCCAGAAATTTTCAAAACATATTTTGTTGTTACGTACAACAAAACAAGTCACAATCATTTCCCCCCCCCGCCTCTCCCCGAAAACAGTACAACATCAAGTTGCAATCATTTTCCTCCCGAAAATATCAGCTGGTTGCGGCCTGCGTTACTTTCTGCATTTAGATCGATTTTGATGTTGAGATGATACGTAACAGAAGATAGGATATGACAGTACCAACTTTCTCTTACACTTAGCGCCAAGGCAGTGGGTGAGCGCTTGAAATATGTGCCAGTATGATTGCAGTTGAAGTTCATGGTCATAAATGACTATTCTTCAAAGGATCACGCTGCCGCGAAGAGCATATTAAATCGTAGTCCTGGTTACCACCCATGACGCGCCACTGATGTTATATAAGATATTATACAACATTGTTGGATAATCTTTCGTAGTTGTTTTTAAAGTAAAGTTTTGCTTATTAAAAATTTATAAGGGTATCGATCCTCAGATATGTTGACAATGGGGCCAGAAAATCGACATAATTCAAAAATAATTTTTCGGAGCTTTTCCAGAAAATTCTTGTTTCAAGTTATATTTGGGTCAAAACGTTATTAATAATTTCTTACAAAAACAGAAAAATCGAAATAAGACGTTGAACCCTTTCAGACAAGCCCTGTTTTCGTCATTGTCTCTAGTATAAGCAATGATGAGAAAACAGCACGAAACAGCAGGTTTGTTGAGAAAATGTTAAGCTTGCTCCACTGAGGATTTTACAGCTGTTGTCAAGGTAGAAAGGACTTTTTCCGGTCGAACTGGCACGCTGATATACAGTAACACGATTTAATACTTCGCTGCACGCCACGCAATGTCTGGGAAAGCAAACTGTCACGCTGCACATCTTTTGCAGGTTACAGTTCCGTACTCAAAAGTTTCGTGGGGAGGTGTTGTCGACAACGCTATACCCTGCTTTAAAAAATGAGGACACCTGAGAAGTAGTAATTTACTCTGCGCGAAAACAAGCTTGGCCTGGCGAATTTTTTCTCGCTTGCCTGTATTACAAAACTTCTAGCGACATCTTTACGGTCTCTTTGAGTTTAACCCATCCTTCCAACCGTAAAAGAAATTGGTACGATAACATTTGAGTCTCGTTATAATACGCGCAGTATGTAGCAAAACCAGCGGTGACTGACGTGAAACCGCTCGCAAACCTGCCTTTTTCGGTGCTGGTTTGAAAATGATTGAGCTTTTCCAAGCATCAGGTCACGTGATGGTTTGTCCAAAGCAAAAAATGGTCTTCAGGTTTGGATGAGCGCAGCAAAAATTGCAACATTTTAGGATTGACTTGTTTGGTATCAGCCAGTAAAAAAGCCACTGTGTTTCTTGACTAGAGGATGAATCAGAAAAAGTACCCCCGGTACCCCATTCAGTATCTGCCAGGGGAAAATTGCCAACGAGTTCAAACGTTCTCAACAAATGAAAGAAGCGGACGTTTCGTCGTCCATTCTCTCGTATATGCAAAATTGTTCGGTTCAGTATAAAGCAGCAGTTTCTTAATTTGCACAATATGCTTAATCAATGCTCATATGTAAATGGACGTTGCACTATTCACATTTTCTATCAAAGGTTTTCCTGTAATCATTTGTTTCAAGAGTTTATCCCTCAGAATCTTAGATAACTACAGGCGTGATTAAAGATAAAACGCAACAGTTCGGCTCTTGGTCCTCCACATACTGAGTTTCGTGAAGTGCATTGTATATCATTGCTTACAGGCAATGCGTTTCTACTCGCAGCGCGTCAATTAAACGCAATTGTGAAGTTGTCACCTTACAAGATAATTGCAGTGATTTATGACATGCTAGCTGATCGCAGCCAGAACTGTATCGGTCAACATCAATCTGGGCGGAACCTTGTTTTCACCACGATCCACGCAGTCGCATGGCAGCTTCAAATGTTTCTGGTTTTCATGGTTCACCACAAAGCAACATTTTCAGCTACGATGGAAGACACAGGTCAAAGGGCTTCTCTCAGAAACGTTAACTTCCAGTTCTTCGAATCTCGGGTCGCGTATAGCAGAAGAAAAGCACGTACTAAAATACTTTATAAACACAAGACATTTAAAAATGGGTATTATAAGCTCGCTGGTTTGAGATTTATTTGAATGTCTATAAGATTACAAGAAGTTCATAAACGAATTTAGACACTCGCATTTTACTTAGTATAGTCAGAGAAACACTTTGCAACATTATGATAGCTGTCCCTAGAAAAGGCAGATCACTTCATCACTGCTTGATGGTGGTGGAGTTCCTTGAAAAGACAAATGCTAATAATTATATCAAATGTTCGGAAATGTTGGAGAGCTTTACTTTTTGTCAGAGCTGAAATTGTGAATGCCATCCAGCACACTAGTTCCTGTTTACCAATATGTTGGACGGTTATATGCTTTTGTTTCATCAATCAACCATGCGCATTATATATTGCGCTTGATAAGTGTATCTACGTCTCTGACGTGGTAGTTGTTAAACTTTTGTGCAATGCATTTCTAATTCATAACGAACAGTTTGCATTCCAAGTCCATGCAGTATGAATAACTATAAAATTTGACTTTTGGGGAACTTTGGGTGGATTCATGGATTGCTCTCTTGTGAAGCCTGGTTCTTTTCGTGTATTGCGTCATAAAGTAGATAGGATCGTGTGCCCAGACGTAACCTTTATACAAGAATACGCCTGTGCTTCTGGTTACTGATAGCAAGAAAAGCAATCAGTTCATGTTAGCAGTTTTCTCCAAGCCAGTTATTCTTCGAACAAAAGTCCCGTTCCTTCAACAAGAGTGAAATAATCGCACTGTACGTTCAACTCACTTGTCAGTTCAGTTTGACTGACGGAACTTTGCACTTGCGCTCGACGTTCAGAGCTCAATTGCAGGGTTTCCTTTACAACTTTCGGCTTAATTACGAGTAAAAGCGGTATGCTGTCTAATGTCCAACACAGCAGCATGCTATTAGTCACAAACACACATGAACTATGCCCACGCCCCTCCAAATAAAAGAAACTACTGTGTTATGTACATACAGATCATCCCCAATAATTTAGCGTGTTATTGATATTCTTGCAGTTATTTGCTAAAATATCTTCATCAAAAAGGTTGTGGCACAATTGACTGACCGCGATAACGTCATAACACCGCTACTGATGGGCCCCGCGCCTAGGTCTTGCATTGGGCCCCGCACCTGCTAGGGCCGGCCCTGGTTATACCACTGCGAAATGGTACACCAAGTCTGTAGGTGAAACTAGAACAGCCTGATCAACTTACTGAGCTTATGGACTTTTATGATTAAATGTAACTCAGTATTTCTCAACGCAGAGCATGGCAAGATTTTGGTGGGTCGTGGCAATACCACCATTTGATCTTTAGTGTAGTTATAAAGTGAATCACGATGGAAGGCACGATTTTTTGAAAGTGAAGGCGGAGCCTTGGACGTAATTTGCGAAGCAAACATGGTTTTGGAAAAATCGCCAAAGGTCTGCCAAAGCAACAACGTTTGAAGAGCACTTTCAACCTTACAAATATTTAACGGCAAGTTACAATCGCTGGAATTGCTACACAGCATGTGGTGACAGCACCACGTTTATAAAGTACAAAATGTTTTCGAATTTTTCATGAGATTGAGCATACGCGCATTACAGTAGTAATTACGTCTCTGGAAATGAGCAAAACAACGGGTCGAAATGATAGGTTGCATGACAAGCATTTTCCGACGGTTTTTGTAATGCCATTGTGTTACTGCTAATCGACGTGCAAAAAGTAAATGATGCAGAAGCGTAATGCCATTTTTAAACGTTTTAGATTCTAGTTTAATGATGGGTAGCCTACTGTCTTCACAGGGAACTTTTATGACCAGAGGGCACTTCGTTGTTGCTCTTAGCTTACCCCACAGAGAGTGTTTTCCCCTCTATTTTTGAAAAACTTTTCATCATAGCTTAAACGAATAACTAAAACGAAGGTCAGTCAAAAATTTCCGCGAATTTTCTCGTATTTCCCTGTTCCAAGCATTTTGACCTTGCCCACAAGTTAAGTGCATACACTTTCGTTATTTTACCACATGAGGATGTTTTTTTCATCGTAGGAGGGTCATTCCTATTTGTTTTCGCGAGACATTTTTGGCGTACGTTGGCCACTTTAGGAAAACATCCGCGGGCCATTACATCTGGTATTGCGGGCCACGAGTTGCCCATCATTGTTCAAGTTGCTTGATTAATCACTTTAATGTTTGTAGACAAACGCGGAAAAAGAAAAGGTGGATCCTTGATTGAGCGTTCTACTGTGAGAGCGTATTAAAGAAGTTGTGGATGGAATAAACTTGAGGTGAACTGCAGTGAGAGCGCGATGATAGGGCGCGCGGTACAAGGAAGAAAAAAGAATATAAACAAATTAAAAAATATAAAGAAGATCGATACGTTTGGCCAAACATGAATGTTGGAAATACTAGCTGAACACAAATCTCGAAAGCTTACCCTTGCACCCACCCATTAACGCCGAGAACGAGACTGGACAAGTGCTGTTGTTCAAATGCCCCGGCCGGGAATCGAACCCAACCTATTACAGATTTGGTGACACTGTACCACTTAATAGAGTATAAAAGTCAGGTGAAACATAATCAAGAAGGCCTAGTTGTTATTACTTGACAACTGTTCATGGCATTACGCTAGGAACTTCAATAAACCCGTTCTGAAAGCACTTTCGTACTATTTTCAAAGGATAGCAATACCATATCATAGGTATATTGGACAAATCGCTTGAGGAGCTTGAACATTTTATTGCTACTGTAACTGGTCCCAAAATTGCAAATGTCATTTAAAGAGCGGTTTTACAGATGGATCGTGTTTTCAGCAAATCTTTCGTGATCCTTCTGCGCCCTTTGCAAACAGACTTACGCAATCATTTGTAAAATGGCGAATTAAATTTAACATATGGAAGCAATGCGAATTTAATTAATGATGAAGTTTGTGGTATACTTGAATGGGAAATAAACATTGGTCTCGAAAACCACACACCCAAATTTCCAGCAGAAGTCCATCCAGTCGCCTGTTTTTTCACATATACCGGAACAAAAAAATGCAAAGTATTTTAAATCAGGTTTCAGGGTCTGGCATGCAAATAAAAGTAATCCGAATTCTCTGTTCAAAGACAGCTTTTCGGAAGAAAACCCATGCATGGGTTTTACTGGCTGAAGAGAACCGATTCAAGAAATGCAAATGTGCTTATATTGTGGTCTTGTTCGTGAATTTTCACTTCACAGTTCTTGATATCATTAAGCATTCATTTTTAGATGCATCAAGTGAAAATGTTGTTTTTGTTCTCAAAGTTCAAATTAATAGTTTACTTGTATGGATTACAAAGTGAAAATTTAAATGCTCCCAAAGGAAGACGCTCAAAGGTTTTAGTAAAAACTCACAAATATCACTAAAGATTTTCCTGCATTGTAAGAATATAATGAGTAGGGACAGTGATGTTTTGCACAAGACTCCATATATTTACAGCAGTGACAACAATAAATTTCAGAAAGTTACTCATGGTTGGGGAAAGCTTCTGCTAAAATCGTTTACTTCATGAACTTTAGGCGACTTTCGATGCATATGGATATGCAAAACATATGTGCATAAATCAGGAATTTTTTTAAGAAAAATGTTAGGCATCCGGTATGGACCTGTAGGGACCCGACTTCTCTGATTCTAGGGACTCGATTTTCAATTCTAGGAACCCGAATCGGGTCCCTAAACCACCTTTAAAAAACCCTGGTATACATATATCTTGCAACATTTGATCGATCAGCGTGTTGGCAAATCCCATAACTTGCCAGCATGACTAAGGCAAACTGACTTCGCCACCGCCAAGAATCACGTCAACAAATGCGAGCGAAACTAAATTACGTAAACTTCCGTGTAGCTCTTGCCAACAACTTCCTTGCTTTTAAAGGCCAACAGATTCAGTGGCCAACGTATGCAGTTCTATGGTCATTGGTTTGCATGTTCTTCTACGTGGGCAAACATGAGTAGTAGTTGTCTATATGATGGTAAAGAAGAAACTAAGCAGCAAAGGTTTGACAAATCTTTGTCGTTTTCTAATTCTTTTGAGATTTTTTTCTCATTTTACGTTTCCGAACTTTTCAGCTCGGTAGAGATTATTCGCTTTTTGATCTCGTATCATGATGGGCTACTACAGCTGATGAAGGTTTTCTCGCAGTGTGGGAGACAGCGAAGCAAATTCGCTGTTGAACGAACTTGTCTTCTCATGCACTCAGCAATTTAAGATTCAAAATTCTTTCCCCATCCTCATGAACTCAACATGAGAAAGCGGTCACAACGCTCAGCTACACTTGAACCCAAAGCTCAAAATCATCTTCCCATTTTCGTTACATATTAGCAAACACTGAGGATTGCACGCCTGCAAAGAACATTTGCCTTGATTGCTTGTTGCTACAAACAATAGTTTTATAGAAGGGTTTCTTAGGATGGCTCCTCAAGTAGTATCAGCAACTTATCATGTGTGGAGAGAATTACCGGAAAGATGAAAAGAAAACCTTGTTTATCGCCATGGGCTTGGAATCTTTGAATGGATGCACAGGGTTAAGTGAATGGCGTCGGCTGGCCAGTTCTCATTTACTTTTGCTTGCAGTGATTCTGTTTTTTAACAAGACATGCGCTACTTTTCTACCGAAAGTTTTGTTTATGACAGCACATTAGCCTGAAATCTTAGTTGATATTATTTGAAGACGAGCAATACCAACGTTAAATTTCACCAAGACAATTACTTATCTTTCGATTTAAAACTCATGTAAAACATCACAAGTTTTAAGTATATCTTGTAAAATGCTGTCTGCAAAAATAGCATATTGGCCTTTCCCCGTTCTTGGCATCCGATATTACTTGAAAAATGCGTTCATCAGCCTAACAAAGCAAATACTGTAGCCTTCAAAAGCAAGGTAGCACTCTTTTTTGCTTTTTTGTTCAATAACAGACGCAGCTTCTGCTTTAACGGATCAACAACGCAGTGCGATGCTTGCCACTGGATGTGAAAATCAGCTGAATATTTCAGTTTCGTGCTGTGTTACAGTTAATTCCAAGAAAGCCATGAGCACCATTCAAGTGACCAAACCTCTTCACAATTTCTTAATTTTTTGTGAAATTACCAGCGTCTTGAATTGAATAAATCAGGCTTTATATGCCTTTCGGACTAAAATCGAGCTTAAACACACAAAAAGAGCAAATTGAAGTACCTATGCTTGTAAACAATACGCTTTAAAAGAAAAACTAAGCAGTCAAAAAAGTGCACGAAAATTGCCTAAAAATTTGTGGATCATGAAGTTTCTGTGAAACAATGCTTTAAAAAATTCCTGAAAAGTTTTCTGGAAATCCGAAGACATTCCTACTTTTTGAATAATTTTTAGAGAAATGAGATGTCTTTTGTTCTGTAAAGTTTCCCTGAAATTAATGCAAAGATTTCGAAACAAATTTTTCAACTTTGTTCTTGATAATCAAGCCTAGTGGTTCCTAAATCTTTTGTGCATCTGTGCAGAGTTCGCCAGTTTTTTGTGTCGTTTGGAAAAGGTTAGATAGATACGGAATTTAAAACGAACTAATTCGCTTTTGATGTTAGGAAAACTGTGCGCGCTTTTGTATTTTGTTTTCCAGCCGCCTACCTGATCACAGTTTTGCGATCACAACCATCCCACTTTGCTTGGTAATGGTGCACCACATAGCAAAGTTTGAAAAAGAAACTGCTCTGCACTTGTGGACAGACCGAGGTTTAGAAACAGCGGCTTGTTTTCGCCGCTCTCATGCTCTGCTCTTGACGTCAGAGTCGCCGGTTTAGCCAAGAGGTGGAGCTGTATATGCTGCATCTTATGCTTTGCGTCCACTCGTGTTGAAGCGCGATGTTATGCAGATAATAACTACATAAACAGTGATTACCACGGATGGATGAATAACAAACTTTACATGTTGTGCCCGGCGGCGAGCATTTACTGTAGTGCATTATTTTCTGGGCAACAGACCTGAAGGCCAATGCGATGGTCATCACCACTCTGCAGTTTCATTCTTGCATTTTAATTGTTATAATAACAAAGACAATGGAAACTATGTTTGTACTGAAATTAAAGACGGCCTTGGAATAGCGTTGGTGTAGCTTTGTCTGATCCTTAACACTTCGTTCGCTAATTTCGCTTTGAAATAAACATCTGTAAAGAAAAACCTATCAGTATACATCTGCCTATGGGATACTTAGCAGAAAACCATGTTGTTTTGCTATACATCCGTGAATTAATCACAAAAGCATACTGAAGTGTTTTTAACGGCCAAACATTTACTTCAAGCATGAAAACATTTACTTCAAGCATGAAAACATTTACATTTACTTCAAACATGACTGATTTATATCTTTTTTGCCTAAAATGTTTTTAGTCAGGTAGTGAGCTTGATTTCTTTCAAACAACCTCCCCCTCTAATCTGCAATGACAATGGAACCTCACTTGTGGAATGGATTTACGCAACTTTGACAACGTCAACACTATTTTGCTCCTGAGCTCATTAGAATTTTATTTTATTTTTATTTGCGTGTTTGATTCAGAATCATGGTCCATATCAGAAGAATATAATCGAATAACGCAAGAACGCAGAAATGGTCAGTCACAGCACATTGCAGAGTTGGTGTTGTTGTTTTATAAACACTATCAACATTGAGAGAGGAGCGGAACATTGAACCAGCGCACCATTGTAAACTGCATTCACTCATCGCCGTACAGGAATCTGGCAGTGGGAGAGGAATGAAGACATTCTAACATCCGGTTCTGAAGTAAATGGCTAAAAAAGTCGAAACACTGAAACAGCGATATAAATTAAAATTGTTTTGGCCAAGGTTTCAAATGTTTTTGGGGTATGTGGTTAACTTGGTGTGGCTAACTTGGGATGTGTACAGTGGTTAACTTGGTGTGGCTGAACAGACCAAGGTTGCGAAGTCGGAGGTAAAATGTCTGACCTTTCCAAAATTTCCGACTCCGACTCCTTTAACATAAAGTGAAAGAAGTTTTGCTGTCAAGAATTTTGTAGCAACTAACACTCAATGGAAATCGTGGTACAGAGCAAGAATGATGTTTCAACAAAAGTTTCATAAGAAAGTGTGCCATTTCAACAGGACTTCCCAACTTAGGAGTGTGATGTAAAAGATGATCCAATTGGACTTCCGGAGTCGGTGTCGGATTTCTTGTCCTACTCCGACTCCTAGTGTTGTTAGGAATCCGACTCCACCCAAAAACCTTTGACTCCTTGCGACTCCGACTCCGCAACCCTGGTGAACACTTACATCTCTTGTATGTAATGCATAATTCGGAAGGCATTGTTGTAGGCAACTCGTAAGCGTTTCGTACTAGTCTGTGTGTATTTTCTGGACAACTGGCAAACAAATATTGGCATGCAATAGGCATGGAATAGGGCGTTTTTTGCTGTAAGTGAGCAGCACTGAGCAAAGGTGACTCTGAGCTTGTTTGCTGTACGTACAGTACAGCGATTTCACTTGCCTCTGGATAAGCTTCAATGTAAACAGGTGAAAAATCACCGTCGTGCCAAGACAGCTTTGTTGTGCGCTCTTGAAAGGAATCAACTTCTTGTTGTTCACAACAAAAACTGATAAGTCCTTGCCTCCAATTTCTTGCTCAACGGAGTACATGCCTTGCAAATGCGTGCAATTACTCTGATAATTGCACGCAGGTTGTGAAAACAATCATGTCTAAATACCGGTCTATTCGTCGCACAAGCCGAATCACGATGGAAATGCTGCCCAGCCTCCACTAAGTTTGCAATATACGTGAGTGCACGTCATTTTTTGTAAGCAAAGTTGTAGCATACGATAAGTCAAAATGCAAGGCAGCCTCAAAAATGTTGTTTCCACGAATGAAATGCCAAGAGTGGAACAAACATGAAACTCACAAAATTGTTGATAGTAGTATTTCGCTGACAAATTTTCAAGGTACATGAAAAACGGAAGTGTTGAACAAACTAAAAATAAAAATAACTACCAAAACGCGAGGTTAACTCATTACGTCCACATTCCGGTAAGAACTCTTAACAACATCAGTGCTGCGAGATATGAAGGGCAGCAAGTTTGCTGCACATTTTTGTGACCGATAGAGAGAACAGCAAGGAAAACTGTGAATGGAAAAAAAGAATTACAAAGTTATGCAATTTTCGCGTGTCTCCAGTGCTGCTGTTTTCTACTTCATTTAGTGAGGTCTTTATTTCAGAAAATCTGGGCAGTCATTGCAGCGATGTCTAGGCTCTCCATGTCTCTTCAAGTATCTGAAAAATTTTGTTCAATTTGTGAACACTGTTGTGATGCTTCGGCATCGGCCGCATTTTTACGTTCTTGAAAGTGATTTCAACACTTGGAAGAAGCTTTCCAGTCACACACCCTGGAAATAAAAACGTGGGTGCTCGCTGCCTGAACAGAATGGGCGCGTAACTCCCCAGGGTAACAAGAAGTGACTGTCAAGTCATTAACTAACAACTTTTGCTGCTGAGATATCTCAAGAATATTTTAAGGAACAAGCACAGACAGTGAAAAGGCTAAGTTTTTAAACAGTTTTTGAGCTTCTGCAAAAACACCAAAAACTGCTCGTGTATCAGGTAAAAATTATAATTTTTGCAAGCAGCATAATCAACGGCAGTGCAAGAGCAAATTTTCATTTAAAGCATTGGTCTTTGCTTTCGTCTTTCTGTTTTCGCAGATGCATTTCAAAGTCGCTCTTGCGCGCCTCTTTGCGGTATTCGGTTTCAACGTTACAATCACTTCCGCCAACTGACTTCTTGCAGCAAGAGCAAGGTTGTTTCAAAGCGTAAAAGTTTGATAGTAAACAAAATTACGAATCGGTTAAAAAAAGGAGTGCTTTTATTAATGTATTTGGCGACCACATACTCCCCGTTCAAAAAGTCACTCAAGAAAAATGCGTTTAAAGTGATTAAAACAATTCGAATATCATGAGACTGAATTCAGTATGACTTGGTGGACACTTTTGTCGCTAGTTTTGCTTGTATGATGCGATTACCTATTACGTCAGTACTCTTTCCAGTTTTTCAATCTGGAGACAGGTGCTGCTTCAAAAACAAGTTGCTTTACACAGCTTTTTTTAAGAAAAATGTTAGGAACCCGGTATGGATCTGTAGGGACCCGATGTCTCTGATTCTAGGGACCCGATTTTCTCTGATTTCGGGGACCCGATGTTAATTTTGTCTGATTCTAGGGACCCGATTTGAAACGCCTTAAAAAAACCCGGCTTTACATATAAATATTGCTTTCACCAAACGTCCCTTATTCTCCTGAGCTCTGAGCGTCGAGCGCTTTGCAAGCACATTATTGCATGCTTGGTAAAATCACGAGTGAAGTTCAGCAGTTGGACTGGTTCACTTAAATGTGACACTAGGCCGCATCTGAACGGAGCGTTGCTGAAGCAAGCTTCGGTCTCAAAAATCATACCAACATATTTTCAGTACCAGTCCTTCCAGGTTTAGTGGCATTATTTGAAATGCAAATTTGCAAGTTGTTTTGAATCAAGTTTAGGGTTTAGCATTCAAACAAATGTTATCAGATTTTTCTGATCAAAGATGATTTTAGAGCAAAAAGCTATGTCAATTCAAGGAGCGCTTTTTTATCTTCCGACTTCTACAGGCAATTGACAGATGGCATATTGTTCTGAAAATTTTTTATATCATATCGGTTTAGTTTGCCCAAGTCTAATCCTTTTTTTTCTTTGTTTTGTTCCATTGACTTTTTGGAAACTGCCGTTTGATAACGACGTTCTAAGACATGAAGATCATTACCACTGTATGTCAACCAATTCTTTGAATGTGAAGTTTCAAGGTGGTCACAAACTTCAAAGCAATCCGAAGTTTTATTTGTATTCTTTTCAGAACGTGTTTAAGTTTTTAGCTGCATCCCGAATGTTGAAGATGTAAAATTGAACTCACTATGTTTATCAAAGATTCAATTCTAATTACGTCACGTGCTCCTACAGTATATCTAGCAACAACGGAGCTGCCGACATGGGGTCCGCAGGGGGGGCAAAACGGGCATTTGCCCCTCCCCCTGGAAAATGGAACTAAGAAGCAAAAATTTCTAGAAAACGTGAAATCAACATTTTAATTCTGATGAGTTGGGTTAATTCTTGCAATAACAGTTTGTTTCCCGATATGACACTCACACTGGACAAGAGTCAGGTTCACTGTTCTGGTAGACTAACATGCAGTAATGAGCTTGCGGTTCTCTAAATTCGCTTCTCTGCCTGCAGAGGTAGGTTGCGAAACGCGGGAGGGAATAATTGTTCTACTGTTGGCCTTTGTTGCGCAACAATAACATGGCAACAAATCTTCGAAGATGCACTTCATGTTACGGTGGTAGGCGTTTCGCCGCATGTAACTATTGAACGCAGACTTCTTGGAAGGTAATGCTGCAAGCGAGATAGTGACTGGTGGACAGCGGTAAGACAAGTAGGTTTATACCAATGGTGGGCGAACTGCGGCTCGCCGACATATTTTGTCTGACACTTCTAGATAAAAAGCAGAATCTCAAATTTATAGAGAGTTGTTACCTCATATTTAACGTTTGTTTCATTTATCAAAGTGTTTACACAAGTTCGTGAAGTTAGTCACCAGGAAGTCTGCGCGATTTGATAACAACGACAGTGAACCTAAATCGCAAGTTAGGCTACTTAAGTTCCAGAGGAAAATTAAAAATTTTCAAAGACACGTATTGTCAAAAGCATTCCATCATTCTTCCAATGTCAGAATGAGAACGAATGCTTTTCGGGAAGGGGCAATTGCAGACCACAAAGTGGAAGAATACTAAAATAAATTTTAAGCCTACTGGAGGAGTTCCAAGCCAGATCTGAGCATTTCCAAGAGTTAAAACCATGCTTTGCGTTCCTGGGAAATCCATTCAATGTTACTGTATTCGGTGATGGCTGTCCAGTTCACCTACCGTTTGTCACACACTTGACTGCTGCAGAAATTAATCTGGCCGAAATGCAAAAAAATCTGGCTCTAAAAAACTTTAGTCAATGCCACTTTACAGTTGATTTCCGGCAACAGGTTCCAGGAAGTAAATACCCAGAATATAAAAGACCAGTGTACAGTTCATTTCTGTGTACAGTACCACATATACTGCTGCGAATTTTATTTCTCTGTAATGAAGTTCGTAAAATCAAACCATAGTGCAATCCTGGAAAATGAAAACTTGGGAGAATTAATTCGCACATCTAACAACGTACTTTCCAGATTTTCAGGGACTAGAAAATCAAACAAAAATTTAACATTGACAATCACTATACATCATTTAATGTAAAACTTGCATTCTTTATGTATTTTTATTGATACTACAAACTGGTTTTGCGACTCGCCGGTGTTTTTGGTTTTCTGCAAATGACTCTTCCATTGAACAAGTTTGCCCACCCTTGGTTTGTTCTATGTGTAAAGAATCCAGGACCGTTACAAGGGGCGCAGGGGGGGAGAAGTCCTCCTCACAAAATTTTTCGTCTCCCTGGAAAAACGTGTTGGACAAAATTTAAAACTATTGGACATAGTTCAAATATTTTTGGCCCCTCTCAGAAAACTCTTCGCACCCCTTGGTGTCCCAAGCTGGTTACGTGCCTGAAAGAAGCATGTGTGAAAAACAAGCATTGCTACCAAAAAAGCGCATTTTTGGAACCAGTGCTTCTTTTTCACAGGGGCGGATTCAGGGGGGAGGGGGATCACCCACCCTAAAATCTAGGAAAGTAACTTTATTCACCATGGTTTTGTACAACTCGGAAAATAACATATCAAAACCAATTCCGAATAAGACTTTCGTCATGTTCGAATTGTTTTATTGTTCGCGATATAAGGCCGTTCTGTCGTCCATTGTTTTGTCACAGCAGTGTAGTGAAGCATACATCATCTCTTCTTACAGCAGCGAAGCCGATAAGAAACTGACTACCACGGAAATATACCACCCTAACTTTACTAGCTGGACCCACCCTGCATCTAAAGTGCGAAACTGCGCAGTTTCGCACTTTAGATGCAGG
>Ga0210059_1006806_pt1 | contig 18267 bp, 13 predicted proteins | sample Ectturendosymbi2_FD_188042 | JGI IMG/M metagenome (GOLD analysis project Ga0210059, IMG submission 188042) | Ecteinascidia turbinata endosymbiont from Florida, USA - Sample 2 (SPAdes) (version 2) | ecosystem: Host-associated > Tunicates > Ascidians > Unclassified | place: Key West, Florida... | reverse complement strand
AAACGCAAGTTACGGCGAAGTCAACCCCCGACCCTTGTGACACCTAAACCTTGACATCTTTGCGCGGCACAACAGTCGAAACAACCGATGAGGCGTTGCCCACCAGCGCTTCAGCCTTTGTTTCCTGAAACCCATCAAGTGAACTTTCTTCAAACATAGTCAATGTGCGCAAAGGGTCCAAAACATTGAGACTAAAACCGGCGTTTCCCATTATCTTCCTCCAGTTCTTTCTTCCAAGCCGGCGATTGTTGTTAAACAAAGAGATTTCTTAAAGATCTTTGCTCAAAAGAAACTTTGGGGTAGTCAGCCTCTTACAAGCGCTCCATCATATGCTCCACAAATGCGAGAGAACTTTACTGAGATAATACATCATGTCGGAAGTTGACGCTTAAGGTGTTGTGGCGTGAAGTAATTTCGTTTAAGAAAAAAGTTTGTATAAAATAAAAATGTTGCGTGCGTCATCAAAAGCGTAAGTCACAAGAAGTGTACAAGCAAAAAAGTCGACGACGCCATCAGCTACAACCGACTGCAGCCCAAGGTTGTGATTATTGCAGGCCGCTAAGGTGTGGAAAGACATAGAAGTGGATGAATGCAAAGTAACGAAAGACAAAACAAGGCTTTGTCGCGCAGTCTATTGCAACCAGCATGCTGCGAACAGGGCCGGTGAACTACGCTGGAACGTGAAGTGGGAGAGAAAAGATCAATAAGCAGAAAGTACTATCGTTGATTGCACAGGGTCTTTACAAGGCAAAAGCATAAATTGCCAACGACAGATTTTGAACCATTTGTTTTAAAACCGCCTGCATTTTGACGAAGGTCGCAAAAGCTGGTGTTCGATTAACGTTTGCTGAATACCAGCATTTCATGAATTTCCGTTTCACTTTTACGCAATATAGCAGAAAAGGACCGTTACTGCTACGTGTTTTACTAGTGAAAAGCAACAGGTGGTCTAAACCCTCAAGATACATGAGATTTGAATAACGACCACCGTGAGTAGCCAGCCCTTCACGATCTTCGTGAGTTGCCCATCACGATAATCGTGAGTAGCCGCATTATCACGATTATCGTGAGCAGCCAGCCCTTCACGATCTTCGTGAGTAGCGCATCGCGATCACGCACAGCAAAATACGATTAAATTGCGCGAAGTCTGTTTGGTTCATCCCACTCATCGGTCATTAGGTTCACGTATGAAAGGCAGTGCTACGTCATTTCATGAAATGACAGAACGCAGCAAGTACGTCCCCCCCCAATAAGCAGGGGCACGAAAAACGTTTCGCGAAACCTTTGCACCAACGACGACTGGTGACGACGGTATTTCAGCGTGGATTAAGTAACTGACGCTCAATAAAAGCCAGATCCTGGTTAAACGGAGCTTGGGTTTTAAAGTCGTTCCGCCATGGCGTCCCACACTCGTTCCCTCCCGGATGCAGGGCCAAATCCGGAAAATAGAAATCCAAAGTTGCGCGGGGATGGTCGACAAACACCTACGTCAGTGAAACATGGAACCAACACGTGGATGATGAAGATACGGTTCGCTGGTTTTCGAGTCGACCCTGCCAAGCGTGAAGCCGCGTGTGCGACTGTCAGCTGGTTATAGTCAACGCAGACCGTCTGTGGAATAAATAAAACGAGCTTTAGCTTTCGAAAGAAACGGCCTAAAATCGAAAAAAAATAACGTCAATGCGAATATCGAATGTACAGTCGATAAAAACAAATTTTTTGAAGAAAAAACAGCGGGCTTTATAAAGCAAGTAAAGAAGCCTTCGGAACAAGCTTAAATAAAATGTCAGCTGGGTGTGAAAGTTCTATCCCGCCACAAGCACAACATCACGGACACGTGCTCCACCTCTGGAGAAAACGAATGCGATCTTAGACGATATTCAAAACTTGTTATCAAGTTTGTTTTCTACCTGGTGGACGGAATCGACGAAAAGGCCCTGCGTGCGCATGGGCGATTTCTTTTCGAATGCCTTGGTTTCCTAAACGAGCAACAACTCTGTTAAAGATCTCGACACGAACGTCAGAAATTTAACATAGCTCATGTTTTCGCGCGAAATTTTTCAACGAAAGAAAAACGAAGAAAAACACGCCGGTAGTTCTGCATGTGCCAATCATTTGATTTTGGTGTTTTTAAGAGCAGCGACAAAATGCTAACTTTGCATCGACATAATGACCCTGATGACCGCTAAGACATTTTAAGAGGCCGCAACTGTTTCATCTGAATACCGAGATGGTCATAAAGCGAGGTTTTAGTGTATTTTGGTGGTGGTCGTAAAGCGAGGTTCTGCTGTAATTTTGGTCAAAACACCTCAAGAAAGCACTTACGAACCAAGTTTGAAAAATGCTGCCGCACCTTGCGGGGCCAGTGACGGAGGCCATCGCAAATTAAAACTTGCCGAGCCTTAAACTTGGCGTTATTTCCTAGCTACGGTCCTCGAAAGACAGGGCGAGGGTAAGGGTGTAATACGCTGCGTGCAAAAACTCAAGCCCGTTCATTAAACAGCGAAGGACCTGTTTTGGTATCGAAAGACTGTTTTGTGTTCGGACGCACGCCTCACCGAGTATGTCGTACTTGCAAAGCGGACAGGTCCGTCGCACCAACAGCCAGGGGTCGACGCAGTCGCTATGGAAACGATGTCGGCACGGTAACACGCGCAAGCGCTCCATCGAGCGGTAGCTGTCCAGGCAAATGGCGCAGCGTTCCTGGCCGGAGTCGAACAGGTCGCCCAGATGCCTCTTTCTTCCGCGACCGCGGTAGATCTGCACCTTCATGTCGCGGACCCGTCGTTCGGTCAATTCTTGCAGAGAAGCCTGGGGGCAGGAAGCGGATTTATCGCTTTGAAGAAGCCTGGGGGGGAGGAAGCGGATTTATCGCTTCGTGGAAAAAGCAATACCCGTCTACGCCAGGGTTTCTCAACCGGGGGCCTGTGGCGGCCCAAGGTGGCCACAGGGTCTTTTTGGAGGGGAGGTCACGAGCAGACCTCTGCTCATGGCCTTGTTTATTTTAGACGCTGATTACTGCAAAAGAGCATGGGGCCATGGGTACTCAGTGTCTCTGAAAGGAGGCCACGAATCACAAAGAGTTGAGGATCACTGGTCTGCGCGTCTCCTCGAATTATCCTCTTGCCTCGACAAAACTAACCGGACCGCTTTGAACAGAATGGGTAGAAAGGAATGAGGCAAATATTGGTAACTGGACCTAGTTGGTGAAGCAACAAGCTTTTCCCAGGGTAAATCTCTCGAACGTTTTAGTGTGGGACAATAATTATCGAGTTTTCGATTGCAAGCAGCAAAGCAACAGTTTGTTGTAACTAAGAGATGATTTCGATACACTCAACATATTTCCAAAACACCGCCACCACGGTCTAATTTATTTTTCAAATGTAAGGAAGTATCTACAGCAGGGATGGGGAGCCTATTTATTATCACGGGCCGCATGATTTGTGCATTACCGCTGGCGGGCCGCAAAATGAATAAATTGTATTCTAAAATTAAATCTTTATCCAACTATGAGGAAGAGTGGCTCCTCTTGACTTACTATCTAAGCACCTCCTAACCATCGAGCTTCGTTCTGACGCGATGTTGTACTCTAGTTTGTGTAACGTAAATTCTGATGGGATCATATCAAATGTTCACGCGGGCCAAATGCGGCCCGTAGGTTCACCACCCCTGATCTACAGCAACAATAATCCCCAGGGTTGTCTATGGGACAAATTTATCTGTCCCGTCCCATAGCAACTTATGCCTGTCCCATCCCATGGGATTCCCATTACACTATAATATTAATATGGAACACAATTCAATTAAAATTATTACATTTATGAAAGTTTAGGTTTAGTATCTACTAAATAGGACTAAATGCACAAATAGACATGCAAAACGACAAAATTTATTGACTTTAAAATTCAAAAGTATAGACTAAATATGACAATTCAGTAACATTCTGATACTCTCATTCTATTTCTGACTCTCATGGGAAGTACAAATGTGTGCTGTCCCATCCCATCCCATGGGACGTTTCCCATTAGCATTTGCCAAACATTCATTATTTTATTGAGGGTCGGTCCGCAAAATATTGCCAGGCTGAAACCGGTCCACAGTGCATCCGTGATTCAAATAACACAACCAATAGGAGGGTCGCCTCTTATTTCGCGCCATTTAAATAATTCAACCAACAGACACAGAACTCACGTCGTGGTACGCGTAAAGTGGAAGATCCGCATGAAAGAGCGTCCATCCGAAGCGCAGAAAGAAAGCCAAGCAGATGAACGACGCGACGAGGACAGAATCGGCCCAGGTCTTTTCGCCTTCGTCAGCCGGATCCTTTCCGGTGCAAACAGTCCCCTGCCATTCGTGGTAAGCGCCGGCTGTCGACCGTCCGCAGGCCGACCACAGCGTCAGAGTACCGATGCCCTGCGGAAACAATCTCGCTTTGTTTGAGCATTTTTCCTTGTAGCCGGAGAGAAAAGCCTGATCAACAGACACCGAAGCCCGTTTACACACAAAATGGCGGCGGGTCAAACGCGCAAAAAATGACCATGATAAAGGCGCAAAAAATGACGATAACAAAACGAAGCGCAAAAACTGGTGCAAAAAATTTAATTGGCTCAAAAAAACATCGTCATTGGCGCAAAAAACGACGATGATAAAGCGAAGTGGGTCGCCGAAATTGGGTTTTGGTTTTCGCTGATACATTTTCGGTCATTCGTCCGGAATAGCGTTGAAACTGTCATTTTTTCGTTTTCGGATATTTTTTTTCATGACTGAAGAAAGCATTATGATCGAATTGACTTAATTTTTTTTCGGTCATTTAAAAAAAAAATTCGGCCGAACGACCGAAAAGAAAAACAGCGCCCAAGTAAGCGAGTTCTTTATTGGACAAGATTCAGTAGCGCCCGAATCCACTATCGTCACGTGCATATGGGAGCGGTCGTTAAAAATGATGCCTTGCAAACAGCAAAGTTTCCTCTGAACTTGACAAGCACACCTCGCATATATATCGCTTGACGAGGTGCAGCTGAGAGGTGGTGGCGGCGCGTGACGTAGGGCTCATTGTTACATCCCCTCCCTCCCTCTCCCCGAATAAAAGAAACATTTACCGGTGAAACAGGCAACTGCCACCAACCACCTTGAGTGACAAAGGACTAACGAACACAACGGTTTGGTGGTGAAGTTTAAGCGTAGGACTGCAATTCAAGAAGTAACCCAGTTGAATAAGACTGAAGGACTGACGATGCGTGATGCAATCGGTTTCCTATTAAAAATCTGCAAATAAAATCCTAGCTTGTGTCGCACATGAGAACAGTTGCAGTACTTGAAAAGCAACCTGATGTCAAATGTTTCATCAAATCGGACAAAAAAACAACCCCTGAGAGAAAACAGAAATTTGCTAAGAACTAAATCAACCATACCACAACACTGTAAAAGTTGACGTTGTGCTCGATCTTTGCGTGCAAGTTGTAGTAGGGTAGAGAAAAGAGCTGCAGTATCTTGGTAATGTTTTCCATTCCACGAATCAAGATCACTGGCTTAGTAAACACTTGTCGCACGTCGAGCTGAAAGCGGCAAAACATGGTTAAATCGTTTCGTAAACAAATCTGCATGGAAAAATTGTCTATTCAAGGAATCCTTTCTCAGCAAAGAATTAGACACTTAGATCTTTCAGAGTTGGCTACATAATTCGCCTGCTAGACAGGCATTAACAGCTCACAGAGTCAAAGATGTATACACATTTTTTCATAGAACATGCATCAAAATTCCCTTACAAAAACGTGGTGTTTGTCTGCTAAACATCCTCACTGTATTCAAACCAGGACTGGACCAGGGCCCAAACAATTCTGGACGGCTGGAGCCGCAGCCAAAAACTTTTAAATGGAGCTCAAGATGGAGCCTGAAATTTGTGTTCTGGGTTCCACAGCCCTAGTTTCTGTGGCAAGCGAGTTGTACAAATACTACAACAGTTTCAGTTTTCAATGAACAAAACCATTCTGGAGCCAGAATCAAAAACTACTAGATGTCGGAGTCAGAGCTGGAGCCAATAACTTTAAATGACTGGCACTGGAGCCGGAAGGTAAACTTTGAGTTCCGGCTCCACAGCCCTGATTCAAACACAGTACAGTATTTCACGAAGCTGGGCCCCACACACAAAGAAAAGGTGGCACATACTGCACTCATACCTCAATTCTTTGAACATTTCAACAGAGAAAGATATATGAGTTACTGAATACCACTCCTAAACTTTCAGCCTGCTTGATCTACTATACGTTATGCTAGGAACAAAAGTAGTACAACTGCAAGGCAATCATGCCACGTATGCTGGCCCAAACACGTCCTGGAATGAAGTTTCTTCAGTGCTACTTTACTTGCGAGCAGACTGAACCATGTGCATGCTGCTAACCTCTGCTGGCAATTTAGAAATAGTTGTCAATCAAGGGCAATTATTGCATTGAGTTGAAAGTTCAAATACATTAATACTGAATGAGTTTTACTTCAGTGTATTCTATAACTACTTTTGCTATACTCGGGAATGAAAAGTTCCAAAATGGATGAAGGGAGGAATATATTAAAAATCTGGGAACCACTGATCTACGCTGTGCAAAGCACAATAGTGTCACAATTTTGATGGTAAAGGTACATCATACCTCTTTGCCAATGTTGGCATTCTTGGCAATGATAATCAAAGCAGATGCCCCAAGCAACATAAAATCTTTGATTTTGTCAATCAGCGTATTAGATACTTTTTTCTGTTTCATGTCATCTTTGACCTTATTGCCACGATTATCTGTATCATCAGCATCTGTGAAATACGAGACACACAACATCAGCTATGTATTACCAATTTTGACACAATTCAAGTACTGTCTGTGCACAAGTAACAAAAATCAGCACGCATTGATTTATTTAATGGAAATCGAACATGGCAAAATCGATTTCCATTAAATAACATCAATGCGCGCTGATTTTTGTTACTTGTGCACAGACAGTACTTGAATTGAAGATACGGGTAGACAAGAATCGCCGCAGTTAATAGAAAGGAAGACACAGGTTGATACTGATGCTCAAGAAATAAGTAGAGCTTCCAATTTTGACACAAGGTCAAATACACACTTGTAACAGTACCTGCAAGACAGCTCACTTCATTAAACACTGCTTCTTCAGATGGTGAGAGATTGTAAAATAAGTGAAAGAAAGATGCAGAATACTTGCTTTGTTCTCTCATTAAGAGTGCCACAAGTAGTCTGCAGGTGCTAATCTCTTTTAACTCTGCATAGTAGGCCATGCAGCTACTTTCACAGTAAATGCTGCACCAGTGGCAGACCACTAACACTGCATGTGAAGCTTTCTATCTTACCCACCCATAACTGAGCACAAGGTTGAACAGGCCACAAGTATTGTTTTTCAAGTGTTCGGTGTGACCTGACTGGGATCAAACCAAGGTTGATAAAAATCATGATTTTTTTTTCAAATAAAAAAAATCGGATTGTTTTGATTTAAATCAGATTTTTTTATTTTTATGATTTTTTTATTTACTGTGTCAAGAGTGGCCATCAAACAAGTAGTGATTTAAGAGTTTTTTTAATACTGTATAAGTTTTTTGTGCTGTTTTTCTTCTAGTACAGCAACAGTTGCTGTGATTGATAAAACTTTAATCACTTTATATCTTGTGTTGTCATAAGAAGTCTCTGCCTTCTTCAACAATAAGTGCAGCCGATTAAAATACTAATTGAATGTGTCATAAAAATCACACAAAGCTTTAAAACTACGTATGATTTTTTGGTTGTTTTTGTTGATTTTATCACTGATTTAAATGAAATGATTTAGATCAATCAATCCTGATGAGAAATAGATAAACTTTCATTCAAACTTTTTTGCGCTTATGCAATATCCATTAATGCAATTAATTCATAACGCCAGTACCCATGAACAAAATGAAATGTTTATTGAAATGCCAATACTGAAACTGCCAGTTTAGCAATTTCATTGACACTCATGGCACACATGCATAAAATGTTCAAGACCTACAATAATATATCTGTTTCATGATTCAAAAATATGTTCTATAACTATGTTTACAGTCAACAGCCTTCATATTTGATGGAATTTAAATGCAATTTTCACTTTATGCCAATCTACACTCTCAAACTTATGGCATTCTAACAGTTATGACTTTTGCATCTACAAGGGTTAGTGATTTTAGTCCACATGTGATTTTTGCAGTTGAATGACGTAGAATCTATGAACTCGGATACGCGACTTTTCGGTTTGGCCGATTCCATCTGAGTCGTTTCGGTCTGGGGACATTTCGGTCTGGGCCGTTTCAGTCTGGAAACATTTTGGTCAGACTACGAAATCTTGCAGAAATCTTGCATGTTTACATTTTATTGCAAACATACTTAAATCAAGGAGAAGTTTTATTTTAAAAAACTACAAACATGATCCAAGATCCAACAGTTAATCAGCATCAACATATGATTTACATTATCATCAGCAAGCAGGTTAAATCATTATCAACATTTTGCAATCAAACACAAATTCTTTGAAGTCATAATTACATTTCAGATTTAATCACAATCATGACTCCTTGAAGGGAGTTGGTATAACACCAGCTAGAGTGACATTTGGCCTGCCTATAATCATTTAATTAAAGAAATGTAAAGTTGTTCATGTACAGAAATGTCGTGACCAAAATGTCACCAGATGAAACGGCTCAGACCGAATCAGCCAGACGAAAGAGTCCTGTTCCGTGTGACCTCACAGTTGCTATGATCAATAAACTTCAAATGGTTTCAAGTTGTGTCGTCATCAGAACAATTGACCTTCTACACTAATACTGTATAGCAGAGGTTCACAACCTGGGGTGACTGTACCCCCATGGGTACATTTGCCTATCTGCAGGTTACATTTATTTGAAATGCACCAATTTACAAATTAAATTTGAGACATGAAAATGGAGTATACCTTTATAGTTTCAAGATTCTAAAAGTTCTATTAAAAATTCAGTAAAATTTTAGTATTTTACCCAGCCTTTTTGTCATAGGAAATTTTTGAGGTATATGCTCATCTATTGAAATGCCAACAGAATACATGTTCAGAGAAAGGTTGGGAACTCCTGCTGTATAGGCTATGTGAAAACCTATTAGATAGAATGCTAATTATGTGTTATAGACATCACAGAAAGCTCCAAAACATTATGATTTTTTTATTTTTAATGTTTGATTTAAATCATCATTTATTTAAATCACTGATTTAAATCAATCAACCCTGGATCAAATCCATCTTGTAATAGGCTGACTCAACTGTACAAGCATAGTTAGGAAAAAGAGGGAATGATAACCATTATTACTAATGCACTGTTTAGGACTGCATGATATAAGTGGCGTGTACGTTTATTTGTGTAGCATCACAAACTAATCCTTTTGGAGCTATTAGTAAGATTGAAAACCATACAAATGTGAATTTTTAAACAAACAAACTATAGTGACTTGGAGAAACTTTTCAGGATCTACCCAATAAAATCTCTTTACTGCACAAATTTACTCACAGTTTCATCACCTTCACAAGGTCAAATAAATTCAGTTGGGCAAGTAACTCATACACCATACAAGACAGGCACTGTTCTGCGGACTTGTGCTAGATTATTTGCAGGAACTTCATACATGAACAACAGCTTAACACTTTGACGTCCGGGTTAATTCAAGCGGTTCGCAAAAAAACAGCTGGATCGCACGTGGCTTTGCGCGGGAATATCTCCGCTCCTGTACAGATTACGGACCTGGTCGAAGTATCAAAAGACGTGGCAAGTCTTGTAGTTTGCACTCGAAAAAATATTTTTTGGTTGGGGGTGTGCAGGTTTTTTATGAGTGACATCATAAGTGGAGGACTTTTTGGCCACCTTGGCCAACTTCACCTGGCCCTGGGTGCCAACCGTTAGATGGTAGCATTTCGCTGAAGTTTTTATTGGATTCTAAGCTACAATCCAAGTCTTTTGATACTTTGGATGACCTGCTGGACTTTCGGGTTCAAAAGTTATGATCTAAGTTAGTAAAAATTTTTGACTAATTAGTTAATTAATTAATTTGTTTGTTTAAGGTCATAACTTTTGAACCAGAAATGCTACAAAGTCGATCAAAGGCTCAAAAGACTTGGACAAGAGCCTAGTTTCCAATGAAAGTTTCAGCGAAATACTTTGGCCTAGCGGTTGGGCCCTAGGCCAGGCAGCATGACCCAAAATGGCCCAAAAACTACTTCATCTATGACATCACTCACAAAAAATCCACAACCCCCAATCAAAAAAATTTTTTTTAGTGCAATCTAGAAGACTGTCCGATTTGTGTGAGCCCTTGAACAGCTCTCTAGTGCAATCGGCAAAGGAGCTAGGGCGTTGGTAAGGCAACTGACAACTGCTGGTTTTAGGCTGAAATCAAAGCACAAATATATCGTACCCCAGCTCTCAAAGTGTTAACAAACATGATAACCAATGTAATGAAATCCATCATGCTCCATCCATGTAGCAACCTTATAAATTATTAGGGTGCTTTTAACTAAACTGGTCAAAACACTCCATAAATTTGTTGATTTGACAACATTGCGCTTAACTCTTTGCCTAACATAAATAAATTCGTTGAGCATGTAACAAGATAATTGTCAAAATATGCAAGCATGTTTCACATTATGCACATATTATATATCTACTGCAAACCATTACTATGCTTAAAAAGTTGATTTATAGCATGCAATTTAATTATATACATACTATCTAATCTATTATACATGACTAAAAATTTGATGAAAAAAATTGCAATAATCACGAATGCAATGCTGCAATGCTGATAGTTTTTAACATGTTATATCACTCTCTATATGAGAGAATGATCACCTCATGGAAAATCGCAAAGTAAATCCAAGCAAAGATTTCAGAATTGTCTGATCATCAGTAGACCATACTTTGCATTCACCAAAGTTGCAGAAAAAGATGTGGCTGGAATGTTAGAACCAGGATGAACTGCAAGGAATGGTGCAGTGGAGAAATATTTCCTACCTGCCCATAGTTCTCCATACTGAGATTGATTAGCTTGCGTGACTGAAGGATTCAGTCTGCTTGAAAAAGACTGTTTGATCCACAGCTGGTACTGTGTCAGGTGTCACCACTCCAGGCCAGAATCGACCTCAGAATGATGATGAATTAAAGACATATTTTGGAATTCCAATTTCCCAAAAAGGGGTGGACCTTGTAAGCTGCTGCCCCATCAACGTATTGTTACTGGTGTTAGGACAACTGCTACCAGGACAATTTGAACTCTCAAGGTTTATTGTTGTTAAACACATCTAAATTTTTAACACGCTGCTTTTATGTCAGAAGTTCTGATATCACCAGTGTATTGAATGATAGTTTCTTTGTCCTCTGACTACTTTAAAGAAACATGTTGCCAACCAGTTACTTGACCCTACAGTTGTTTATTTAAGGAAGTTATTTTCAACCGTTTTGTATCATGACCTTGATTGGCTATCTAGTGTTTCTGGTTCAAAAGTTATGGCCTAGAAATAAAATATTTGATTAATCCCCAAATTAATAAATCATGAAGTTTTTGTTTTTAGACCATAAACTTTTGAACCAGCAATGTTAGAAAGTTAATCAAAAGCTCAAAAGACTCTAATTATAGCCTAGTTTCCAATAAAAACTTGAGTCAAAAAATTCCCGCTAGTGGTTGGGGCCCAGGGCCAGGTAACTTGAGCCAAAATGGCCTAAAAGCTACCCCACTTATGTCACTCACAAAAAAAACGAAATCCAAAATTTGCAATATTTTTTCAATGCAGTCTAAAAGACTTGCCGCATCTTTTGAGGGTTTGTACAGCTCTTTAGCACAATTGCCTGGTGAGGTATGGAGTTGCAAAGTGGCGGGAAAATATGTAGCGCAAAAATAGCAGCTCAATGTAGGATTGAAATACGAATATTTTGTACAATGGCACCTAAAATGTTAGTGACACTTATCCATGCGCTGTCCCATCACAACAAACACTTTAAGACTGGTTTCTAAAAGGCACAGCTTAAGTGCTTGCCCTTCTCTAAGTGAAACTCCTCCAAAAAAGGCTTGCAACCCCTGTTGAGGTCACAACTGCATGTTGGAAACCATTGATTTAAGGAAACCGTCACACATCTTGAACACCCATTTAGTTCCATGCATATTAAGTCCATGCATCACTTTAGCTTAACTTTTGGTTTGCACATTAGCTGACATAAGGTATTGTACAGAACTTGAACTGCACATAACAACCAAGTGTTCAATATCAGTGTGACAGTTACCTTAGATCATGCCTGAACAACTCAGAAAGCTTGACGGGCCAAACTATCAACATAAATTTGTCACAGGCCACAAAAGTCTATTTCATTTCAATGTAAAGATTTTGTTGTAGTATTGAATATATTGCAGATCAACAATTACTTACGAGGTCGACTTTTACAACATTTTCTATAATTGAGAAAGCTCTCGCCAGCCGTAAAAAAAGCTTTCGTGGGCCGCATGCAACCCACAGGCTGTATGTTGTGCAGGCCTACCTTAGATACCAAAAGCAACTGCAAGGTTAACTACTTGGTCAGTGATGCATGATAAGCTGTATAGTGTATGAAATAAATATGATGTAATGATGTGCATGGAAGGATTATGCTGTACAAAAAATATAAAAAGCTCATAAGAAGATTAAGCATTACACTGACTTAAAAATATTCATGATGACGTAATGACATCAATACAACATTCTTTGTCCAACAGTAATAAAGTTGATGTGAGGTTTTATAAAAGTGGTGAGATGGCAAAAAAAAACTATTGTAATGTGCATTTGTGATTTGAAAAATTTTGACATAAAAGCAGCATGTTAAAAAGTTGGGATGTCTTTACTAACAATATATCTAAAGATTCAAAATTGCCTTGTTGGCAGTTGTAAAGGTAGCACTTGTCCTAGAACCATTATTAATAAACCCATTGAATCAGAACCAATCATCTAGTGGCATAGTTTTACCTGCTACCAACACTCCAACCCATTTTTTATCAAAATCTATCCAACATTTGCCTTTGCCGCTTTCTTCAACCTGCAATGTACAACATACCTCGATCAAATGTGTAAATCACAGCTACTATACAGAATAGAAAGATAAGGTAAAAAAGGTATTACAATCAATTAATGTTGCACAGTTATAGATCAGTTATCACTGAATTGGTGATTTCATCTCAAGTCAAGCAGGAAATCAATGAATAAGTGAAAAGCAAAAGATGGCTATCGCAATTCACATGTGCTACGGCATATTGCAACTGCAAATCAACTTTTGCATGTTTTAACAATGGATCTTAGCAAAAAATTAAACTTGATACTTTGCTAGAGTCACAAAGTAGTGAACAGAATTACTATGAAAAGCATTTTTTTAAAAACAACTTTAAGTCTCACACTTTGAAGTCATACATTTCATGTGGTGCAAATTAGTAACTTTTATGGATATTTGGCACAAAAATGCATAACTATGAATTGTGATCAGAAACATATTGTCTGAAATGTTTTTTATGCTCGAAAGGTTGTTAACTTTTTCTCATATACATCTACGGAATATAATGCATAAAGCACACAAATGTTTGCAAACCATTTTTTAAAATCAAAATTAATTTACTCCCTGAGAACGGGAAAGCAACTCTGGTGGTTCTTTCTCATTCTGAATCACCTTTTTGGCCATAAAATAAAATGATGAACCAGAGGAAATACATCAAAATCTTATAGACATTGTTGGAAATGGCACTATGAAGTGCATCTTATTATGTCATGTCATCTTACTGTACACTGCACAATGTCATACAAGTTAGCAACAAAGGAAAACCTAGTTTTTTGATTCCTGCAACAACTGTAGTGACTTTGTGGGCTGTGCAGCAAAATGTTTGTGTGTTCAAAAAACTATTTCTTTACAACAAAAGACATTACATGGTTGCAAACAGAAAAGATTTAGGGTAGACGAGACCCAATATTTGTATTCACGGTTATTTTTTTGAGTCCAGGAAGATCAAATCCCAAAAAAAGCGATATACCAATCAGGTTCGCCTAATGGTAAGCTAGCTCCAGCAGTGCTTTTGCATCGTGAGGCAAAAGAAACACTGCTATCTATAAGAAATATACAGCCACAACAACTCAAAACATTGTTGACATAATCTGTTAGCCTATTTGGGAACGTAGACAGTAAGTTCAGTGAAGATGGCATTTTGACAGATTCGGGCCTGTTTAACTCACCAACAATAATACAATTGCTATAATCAGAACTAATGTAATAGCGTTTTTCAGAATGAATGATTTTAAATCTAAAGTAGTGAATTTAAAAGCTGAAAAGCTTGCAGCACATTGGATTGAACACTTCACGGACACATGAGTGACACCTACAGTATCGCATGCATGTCACTCACCAAATACAGATCTCCTTCAGCCCCTTCCATTTCACCAATCCGAGTAAACTCGCCTTCAACCATTAACGGAAGAATATTGTTTTTTGGCCGCAAACTAAGATAGCAAGCGGTTGCAGTTTGGTGTGATCCACTTTTAGGTGTTTTTGAGGTCAATGTCACAAACGCCCGGACTGATGATCTTACATGGGCATCATTGTCAAAATCGGAAGCAGCTACATCTCTTTCATACAAGCTAATAAAAACGAGTAACATAACCCGGCAAATGACTACCAGCTGCATCTCCAGAGCTCAGAACGCCTCGATCAATCAGTCCAACTTCTCAGGACCAATGGCCCGCAGCAGACTTTGTTTAGAAAAATTTCACACTTGATCGCTTTTCCACGAAATGCTTCAGTTACCTTGGCAATGGAAAACACAGGTGGAGTCAATTTCTTTATAAAAAATATATGAAATCGATCATAAGAAAACTGTATGTTTTGTCTCCTGTAAAATTGTCACTCCCAAAATCCATGGAACACCTTCATCTTATTGGTAGATTCATTATACAGGAAATGAAACAAAACATTGACACTCCACATCAAGGTTTTTTTTATGCGTTTTAGGGACCCGATTCGGGTCCCTAAAGAAAGTGTCCCAGAGTTGTAAGTCGGGCCGAGTTCAAGCTTAAGTTTGTCAAAATGTCTCAGGCGATTTCGGGCCTGCATACATAATTTTTTCGCAACAATGGGCACTTAATGGTTGACTAGATGACCGCCACGGTCTTTCGCCAATCCTATATGACACAGCGCCCCTCTTTGTTTACACTGATCAACTATTGTGCCATTGTGTTTTCATTTGCTCTAATTTTCGCTAATGGTTGGCTTACTGCATGCGATGGCTTTTATGGTGCTTCTGCTTGTTGGCTGAGTCATATGAAACAATAAACCATTAACCATTACGTCGCCAGTTAGTGTCGAAGCAATCGAGTTGAACAAATCTCCAATAAAAATTATTAGGCCTACTTGCGAAATATTTAGTCATGTTTGTTTTGCTAAACAAACTATAATCCCTAGTCAGTTGCACATATCTTGACTCACTCATTTAAATTAGGATTTCAGGGTCTAAATTGGGCTTCAAAAATAAATGTCGGGATCAGATCAGGTTGGGCTTGTGCTTTCGGGCCAGGTTCATGCTTTAAAATGAGGCCCGTTCATAACTCTGCTGTCTCCACCCATTTCCACGTGTCTTTTTCTCCAGTTGATAATTCTATGTTTGTCACGAAAACGCGTTCCAAGAAACCACAGCAACAGTTTTCGAAGAGAAAAGTTGCCAAATCATACCGCAAGTTGATAGTCAACTTTTCAATAAACTGAACATACATAGTATCTTATTTGCCCTTATTTTGCTTCAAAGGTCTCGGAAAATGATTAGGCTCAGTTTGAATAACATGTTTAAAAATTTCTAACTTTTTCTGAAAAGCGCGAATAAAAAAAATTATATGTTTTACTCCTCGTAGTTCAACATTCAAGTCGATGAGGTGCGACATTACGTCAGCCAAAATTCCAACAGTTTCCAGCCACTTTATGAATTGTTGGAGCGCTCTATGTGCCAATAGTGATGCGGAAACGCTTCACTAAAGTAACAACTTTGAATTTCATTGTTGTCATTAACAATGAAACGCAATCAAGTCAAGGAAATGGCTTCATCGGCATTTTTGCCTTGCTTCTACTCTTTTTTACTAGGATAGGTATTGCAATGACATGCGATTATTAAACAGTTGAGGAAACATTTGTTTTGAACCAGAATAAAAAGGGCAACTCACGTGTGCTCTGCAAGATAGCGAAATAATTGGTATGAAACTTTTGTGTAGATTGCAACTTTGAGCGGCTGACGAGGTCCGGACTTCACCATCCAAAGGTCCGGATTCGGATCGCGGTCCGCCATTTGAGTAGCCCTGCTCTATAGTCATAATCACTACAAAATAACAGTAATTGCGTGACTCGGGTCAATGACTCGACTCCAGTCACGATTTTTGGTGATTCGACACGACTCGAGTCACGTTTTTTATCGAATGACTCGACTGATTAACTCGACATTTGTGATGTAAACTTCATTTCAAAACCATCGCAAAAATTCCTCTCTGATAACTCTGGCGTGCTACAAACACTACGTAGACTCAGAGGTGAAAGTAAGCCGGAACGGCCCGGAACGCCGTTCCGGTAAAAGAATCGTTGCCAGTACGGCGTTCCGGTTAGAGTTTCAAGTACACTAATTTAATTTATTTGTGTATAGCAGACACGAAGTCCATAGTATGAACACACACACTCTGCAGAACGCAGGTTGATTAAAACAGACAATACAGAACGTAGTACAATACATTGAAGCCGGCGAAATCACAGGGTTACAGACACTTTTTGCAACTGCATTCAAGACAGAACTATAGGGTCACAGACGCATTCTTAACACTATTGTTAGCTAACACCTAACACTTGTTACAGCACTACTGCGGAGTAGGGGGCTAATTCCTAACTTGGTCTAGTCCAGTGCTCTCACTTTTAGGGATTTTGTCCCTAGATTGGAACTTTTGAGTCCTTATAGGGATTTTTTTAGGAAATTAGGGATTTTTAGGGATTTTCAGAAAAGTATGAAAATGTGTGAAATGAACTATTTCGGTTTGTGTGAAATGAACTATTTCAGTTTATTTTGCAAATGATATTTAGTTCTATTTTTCGCACTCCGATTTTATTTATCATTCGCACTACGATTTTATGCTGCACCACCACAGATTTAGGGATTTTAGGGATTTTTCGGTACTGTTCTGGGGATTTTTGGAGTTGCATTTGTGAGAGCCCTGGTCTAGTCTAGGTAAAATGCGAAAGCGTTGTGGCTTGACACGCCATCGATCAAACGGACACTGCAAAGTTCGATCACTCGATCACAGAGTAAAATGCGATTATAGTTTTCAAAGAATAGTGACGAGTACAAAGAATCTGACTGCATCAAAGCACGTAACCATAAGTTGTTAGATTTTCTGCATCTTTCGAGAAACAGGTACTTGTATTTACGTAGCAGAGCCTCAAAGGTAGGAATGTTACATTGAACTAATATGTAGGCTATTCGTTTTGGTTCAACTCAAGTTTTTGCCATGTCGTTATTAGCAAAACATTCTGCAGAAGAATGAGTGTACCTCAGAAAATATGTGTAATACGGTGCGGCGCAAAGGGTTGAGATGAATCACAATGAGGATTCTCTTTTTATGGCGTTGAGAATGGACTATTGTTACGTATGATTTATCACACAGAACGTCTGAAGCCGTTTCCAGGTTGCGGGAGGACAGCCTTCTTTTTGTGTGTGAGCAGCAGTTCAAACCAAATCCACAAGGTTCTCAAGCCATTTGGTGTTGTTAATGTTAGGGGACCGCAGATTTTTCAGGCAGTTCGGAGGGCGGAGGAACTTTCGTTGAGAATGGGCTTTCGTTGAGACGTTCTTCATGTTGGTTTTCATGAGTAAAATACGGGTAAAGGCAAGATTAACTAGCCTGCACTGTAGCTAAGGCTACAGATTTTCGGTGGAGCCAAATGTTAACAGTTTGTAATACTGCGCGCGTTCAAGCTGGGTATGTTCTTTGACTTCAATTGTTTTGTAGTACCGTAATCATGAGCCATTCTGATTTGCAGCTCAATGCATAGGAAATATTTCAACTACCGTTAACCAGAAACAGACATGTATGTTGATGTATCATTGTATGGGCTGGGTAAGGCCAATTTGTAGCTTGAGCTTATTGGTTTAGTTAGCAGAGTGAACTTTACGTGTACTGCAAGGTGTAAGTTGTTTTTCAAAGTAATCAGGATAAGGG
>Ga0210059_1006805_pt1 | contig 18269 bp, 11 predicted proteins | sample Ectturendosymbi2_FD_188042 | JGI IMG/M metagenome (GOLD analysis project Ga0210059, IMG submission 188042) | Ecteinascidia turbinata endosymbiont from Florida, USA - Sample 2 (SPAdes) (version 2) | ecosystem: Host-associated > Tunicates > Ascidians > Unclassified | place: Key West, Florida... | reverse complement strand
GCATGCAGAGATTGCGTGTGGCATATAATTTTGGTTGCAGAGCTCTATACAACCTGCCCTGGAGAGCGAGTGTTAGTAGCCACCAAGTTCAATGTAACATTCCTACCTTTGAGGCTCTGCTACGTAAATACAAGCAAATAGTAAATACAAGTACCTGTTTCTCGAAAGATGCAGAAAATCTAACAACGTGTGGTTACGTGCTTTGATGCAGTCAGATTGTTTGTACTCGTCACTACACTATTCTTTGAACACTATAATCGCATTTTACTGTGTGATTGAGTGATCGAACTTCGCACTGTCCGTTTGATCGATGGCGTGTCAAGCCACAATTCATTCACATTTTACCTAGACTAGACAAATTTAGGAATCAGCGCCCTACACCACAGTAGTGCTGTAACAAGTGTTACGTGTTAGCTAACAATACTGTTGAGAATGTGTCTGTAACCCTATGGTTTTGTCTTCAACTCAGTTGCAAACAGTGTCTGTAACTCTGTGATTCCGCCGGCTTCAATGCCTTGCAAAACATTCTGTTTTTATTAACCTGCGTTCTGCAGAGTGTTTGTGTTCATACTATGGACTTTGTGTCTGCTCTTAAACAAATAAATTAAAGATGTAAATTTGATAAGCAATGTATATTTTGTCTCATGAGGCAAAAACTGTTCTGAAGTTATTTTGTCAGTAGCTGTACTCCTGTACACAAGTGTTTGAAGTGATCACATGACAAGTTCAAAACACATTGCAAGTTTGGAATGCATGACCTATATTATGTATATAGCTGACCGCAATGCCTAATTTTAGTGCGGGCAAGCTTTTATTGGCTTTTTGTCTGTGTTGCGTAAAGTATAGGCTATGCCTTATCTCTAAACCTCAAACATTTTGTGTCCCTGTATTGTGTTTTTCATGTGACCACTTCAGGCATTTGTGTTCGATCAAAGGCAAAATAGCCACACCATGTTTGTGTCTCGTGAGACAAAATAGACATTATCTTTTTGATGTGTGTTACTTGGAAGTTTTCGGGGTGTAAACAGGAGTCGGAGTTGACGTTTCAAAATTTTTCGAGTCTGGGCAGGAGTCTAAAGCATGGAGCGGAGTCGAAGTGTGAAAATGTGACTCCGCTCATCTCTGCCGCTAAGCTAACCCTAACCTAGTAACGGTATCCAATCCCTAACACTAACGCGTAAAACATAAGCCTGAAAAAAAAACGAAAGTCGAAAGAAAAAAACAAAACGACAGTCGGTAAGGTGAGATTCGAACTTAAAACCTTAGCTGTAACGCCTGACCATTACACTATACAATGCACGCAGTTTGACAAACTGACCCTTTTATTTGAATTGCGTCAGGACAGGCGTATCCCTAGTCACTTCCTAATGTATAAGACAAACCTTAACCGTAGCCCTAACCTAATGTTAACCTAAACCTGACCATAAGCTAATGCTAACCTAACACTAAGCTAATGCCAACCTAGCCTTATGCTACCCTAACCCAAGGTAACACAGGGTTGCCAGATGTTTTTAACCAGAAGTAGCCAAACACTGTTCTGAAAGGAGCCAAAATGGAAGATAATAAGTAGCCAAACACTAACTGTTTCAATATTGTTTACGTTTCGTTGATGACGTCACCATGTTCACTCAACCGTAGTATAACCTTTTTGAAAAATGGGCGGCAGCAAAGTACCAAAATGAGATATGGTGACCATGGCCTAAGTGCCCCTTGGCAGTGATGTAGCCCGAAATCATAACCATCGAGACCCAGACTTCATCAAATACTCCGAGACTTGAAATGCGAGTCCGAGACTTTAAAATTTGTGCATTTTGCCGAAATTTTTTAAATGTTGTCATCACTTCTGAGTTGAATTCAAATTTCTGGCTTTTGCCGACATGTTTTAGTTGTTTCTTATCTGCAAATACTAATTTATTCCTCGGCTTTCTGCTTTGGATTTTCAACAGAAATGTAGCCAGAAAATTTGTACAACTATATCATTTTTATTATTTTTCATCACTACTGTTTGATTTGAAAATGAAAAAATATACCCGACAACCACACTTCTGCACTATGCTATGGTACACTAGCTTAGCTACAGTAGTACAAGCCAAACATAGCAAATCTCACAAAATCTTTACAACCTAAACATAAGAAACATTGCTTCCCAAACTTTTTTTGATGGCGTACCATATGTGGGTCCCGTCCTGTCACCGCGCACCACGGCATGAACGAAATGGATGATATTCAAGCTCGAACAAGTCTAATGGGGTTTCAAACCCAATTAGGGCTATTCAAATTTGAAATGGAACACAAAGATTTTAAATATTTCTCCAACTTGCTGCAAATTTTTCGATTTAAAAAAATTCCAGTGAGTTGAAAACACCTAGAGTTTGAAAATCTATAAAAAATCCCAGTGCGAAAGCATCCAGAATTTCAAAATCTTCAGAAAAGGAAAATTCGTAACCCTGCTCCTAGAGTGCACTACTCTGGATGTAGTGTACCAAGTGTTACGAGTTAGTGAACGACTGTGTTGAGTGTCTGTAATCTTGTGACCTTTTCCTGTTGCGATCGAAAATCCCGAGCGGCATATGCACAAAGCTTCGCACTGTGGCAGCAAGCAACAATAGCGTTCACATGCCATGATCACTCTCCGCGTACGCTAGTCGTTACGTTCAATGGTTCACCAGTTCGGCAGAGCTTCCACGCCACGATCACTCTTTTATTGCTTGTTCGCGCCACAAATATGTATGGTGTTGATCTTCACGCACATCCCGTTCGTGGTGAATCACACAATCAACGCAACACCACCGGAGAGGTTGCAACAATACCAACACCTTTACAAAACATTCTGTGCCTGTTATTATCAATCTGCGTTGTGGAGACAGTGTGTGCTTGCGCTCTATGGATTTCGTGTCTGGTTCAAATATTGAAAGCAAAAAACTGAATTGCACAGCAGGAACAGATTCACTGGGCACTGCACAGGACAAGTTGCGAGGTCCACTTGCACACCTGCTCCATTATCTCTCTTAGCTATACCTGGGTGCTCATTAGCGCATTGTGCAACTGTCTGGTGGCCCACTTCACGTTTTATGGTGGCCGGAACAAGCTACATGTGCCACTCGCAACTCTTTTCCAAAAAAAATTTGTGGAACGAAAAAGTTGCAAAAGAGCCACAAATAGCCAAACAAAAATTTTGGAGCCAAGTGCTTCTCACAAGAGCCAAATGTCTGGTTTTTGGCTCCAAAAGAGCCAATCTGGCAACCCTGGTAATATACCTGGGTAAAGCTAGCCGACAGTCCGCTCAGCTTGAATTTTCGAAAATCGCCCATAATCGAAAAACTCGCCAAGCATTGAAACGGCAAAAAGGTGTCAGGGCAACAAAAGTGAGCCATAAAACAACATCTACGAAGCATAACTAACGCAATGAAACCATTTTCAAAATGAAAAACCATCAACAAATAAATCCAAAACTGCAACAAACATTTACCACTTTACGGGAAAATGGAATCTTTCCGGCCATGACCGGAAAGATTTTTCAACACAGGCTGCTTGATTTTATTCATACCAATGCAATGAATCATATTCAAACTAAACAACTTTCTACCAAAATGTGAAAAAACGTTTCAAACATTTAGCACTTTACCGACAAACCGATTGTCGTCGTGACAACTTTCAGCGTTAGATTGGTTTGATCAAGCTCCGACTGGAAAGATATTTCAACATAGGCTGATTATTTTATCCATACCAATGCAATGGAACCATCAGGCGCGGATACAGGGGGAGGATGCAGGGGATGCATCCCCTCCGACCAGACCTAAAGAGGTGTTGACATGACACTTGATTTCATTGAAAATCTTCGCCAAAATACTTTTGTACTGCACATTACTCGCTAAAGATGCTAAAATTTAACTTATGCTAACAATTAGTCAAAAACGCTTTTTCGTTTCAAAAGATGAGCTGGCCCTGTTTATGGAACCTGATATAAAATAGTCAATGATCGCATGGGCGTCCGCAGGGCAGGGGAGGCAAAACGGGCATTTGCCCCCCGCCTGGAAATTGGGATTAAGAACCAAATATTTCTGGAAACACCTGAAGTCGGTATCTTAATTCAGATTAATCGATTTGATTCTTGCAATGACAGTTTTTTGCCGGTATGAAACTCACACTGCACAAGAGTCAGGTTCATAGTTATAGTGTCATGCAGTGATGAGCTTGCAGTTCACTCATGTCCCCTCCTTTGCCTGCAGAGGTAGGTTGCAAAAATCGCGAACAGGTTGTTTTACTGTTGGTCTTTATTGCGTAACAATAGCAAGGCAACAAATCTGCGAAGGTTCACTTTATATTACGGTGGCAGGCGTTTTGTTGCATGAGACAGTTGAACGCAGACATATTCTTGGCAGGTAATGCAGCGAGACAGTGACATGCTGATAGCGGTAGGCCACGTACATTTATACTTTGTGAAAAGAAGCACGAGTGAGTCTATCGCAATGCTTCAGCAAGTCTAAAAAATCCATTATTAGTGCGAGTGTGACCAATGTGCCTGACTGTCAAACTACACTTATGCAGGCTTCTTTTCATGCAGTATAAAATTAAGTGGCTTGTTACAGTGGAATACATCTATGCAGCCTTTTGGGAATACGTCTTAATCGTTAAGGTTTGGTTCTAACATCTGAGTGAATACTGAGTAAAGCTATATTTGCTGTGGCGAGCTTTCATAATTCATCTGGTCAAATTTGCAAAACCTGCGTGATGTTCTAATTGTAGTACGTTTGTGCGTAGTCGTGTCCACATACAAGTCTACTTAGTTGTCCGGTTTGTGTAGCAAGGTTTTACTGATCGCTGTGGACGAAATCTCAAACGTTTGCAGCTCTTGTTTCTAAGTCAGGGTTTCTCAAACGGGTCCTCATCCCCCTTGGGGGCAACGGAGCTGTTCTCTGGGGTCTATAACGGGTTTCTAGGTCAAGTAAAGTCTAGATAGCCGGATTTAGTTACATCCGGAAGTTTCTACATGGGTTCGATCTTAGATGTAACAAGGACGACATTCACGAAAGCTAAAGTTCGCTTGGTCTCGCTAAGGTTTCTGATGTCTCATCTAAATAATTGAATCATAACAGAAGTATAGTCTTTGTTGGTTTCGCTATTTATTTCACTGAAAATATGAACACGAATATTGAAACTTACCAATAAACTCTGCGTAATATTCATCTTCAAAACGCTCTCGAACCCAGCGACATAGATACAATATTTTTGTGGTATTTACCAGACCTCAAGTAGCTAATTTGTAATAACAGCACTTTCTATTTAGACATTCTGTAACTGAAAGGAAATACTCAGTTCAGGACGCATGTTTTATGTAAGGTTGGAACGTGACAAGATTTTGTAAGCTCTTTTAAGGAAGGTTCCTAAGTTAGGTTTCCGCAAATTCGTAGCACGAATTTGTGGACGGGTTTATGTTGTCATCAACAGGGATTGTGTCTAAGTGGATTTGGTTTATGATTTATCAAGGTTGATTCCCGAAGATTGTCAAATCGCTATCTTTGTTTTCACTTCTTAAATCGTGAAACAAAGTAACAGAGAGTATTCCTATTAATCTTATTTTAATGGGACATTATGACAAGGAGTATTTCTGTCAACAACAAGTCATCAGACAAGTTGACATGGGTTACCTATAAAAAATGTCAAACCCTCAAACAAGGTGACAGAGAGTAGCTCTGTCAACACCAAGTCATTGGACTAAGTGACAGGGTGTACCTAAGCCAATGCCAAGTCATCGGACATGGTGACAGAAAGTAATTCTGCCAACACCAAGCCGTCAGACGGAGGAACAGGGGATACCTAAGCCAACACCAAGCCATCGGACCAGGTGACAGAGAGTAGCTCTGCCAGAACCAAATCTTTAGACAAGGGTAGCAAGGTGATGCCTTAAGATCGAGCAAGGCAATAAATTGCCTTTTGAGAATATCGATCCTTGGGGCAAATGACGTGGCTAAATTCCAACTAGAACTGAACAAGGCATCGGCCTTTTGACGATACCAGTTCCAGTGGTGGGCGGCCAATTTGAACAAGCCAAATTTGCGGTGTCGAGTGTTAGAAATTCACCCGGACATGCCACTTGTTTGACCAGAAAACAGGTCATTGACAACTGTTTCTAGTCTGAGAACTTAAGCCGCGAGACTGACTGTAGTACGTAGTACAAGCTACGCCAGGACGAGCTGGAAACGCAGCACTCACAACCACCCGTCGAGCTAGGATGGCCACGAGGCAAAGCTCTCATTTTACTTCAAATGACTAAACTACTCAAAGGCAGCGTAGACCAAAAGAAGGAGCCCTCAGTCCATGGTCGGAAAGCGGACTGGACTGGGTAGCCAAAATCGCGGTTTATATACCCAAATTTGGTGGAATTTCCCTAATTAATCATTTATTGATTACTTAATTGGGTATTGCCTTATAAGGTTGTATGGAGATTCCCTAATTAATCATTTATTGATTACTAGTTGAACATTGCCTTATAAGGTGTTTTTATGGGGTTTTTAGTCATGATTCTTGATTACATCATTAATGGAAAATTTTCTGTACTTTTCCATGACATCATCTTTTTAGGTCTTCTTCAGCTCTGTTTGCTTCTTTTCTTCGTTCTTAGCTCTTTGCTTTTCTACATCAAATTTTATTTGATTTAGTCTGTACACAGTTTGTCTTTGGATTCCAGACTGATCTGTCTCAAACTTTGTGCTGCTTGGCAACGCTGTGTAAACGTGGTGTTTTGCTTGTCACGTTTTTCGTGCTTAACTGATCACGGCCTTGGTGTTGCCGTTCGGCAGGTCTTAGTCTTGTTGTTGGACGTTTGGACCCTGTTTTCTTTTGGTGAAAGCAACATTTAATATGTAAAGACCAGAATGTGTCTGCTACAGGTCCACATGCAGAGGTCGAGCACGGGCCACGAGCATAGGTCAAAACTAGGTATTTTTATTGATGAGCAGGGGGCCACAAGTGTTGAGAGACTTTTGAAGTGGGCCACGGCTCATGAAAGTTTGAGAACCACTTTTCTAAGTGATACTGAGAATCGTGCTAGCTGGTCCCGCAATCAGGTGGAGAGCAACCGGGCAACTCCCCCCCGAAATTTTCAAAAACATGTTCAGTTGTTAGTTCAGTTGAATATATCAGCTGGGTGCGTCCCTGCTTGCTAAGTAAAATAAAGTCATGGTTTGTGGTTTCGTTGAAAACCATGGCAATCCAAATGGCAGGTTTTTGCCATAGTTATCTTTGAAAACCATGGAAAAAACAATGCTTCTTTCTTTACAGATCAATGCAATGCTTACTGGAAAAGAAATGCCCTGCGTTGAAAATCTGCAGATTGCGCACTGTGTAAATTGTCGTAATACTAATATACCTGGCTACTGCTGCCAACGAAGCGTTTTTTTGTGACTGTTACCGTAACATGGGGCATTTTCTTTGTAGTGTAGAAAGGATAAAGCGTTTTGTGAACGTCCATTTGCATTGCATCGTCAGCAACGTTCCCTCTAAGGTGCACAAATACTCAGGACCACCAAAACTGTTGCGCAGTGAAATCTTTCTCGCGAACTTGCAACATTCCAAAGCAATGGAAACTCCACCGAAAACAAGGAGCTATATGAATGAAATGTGTTTTTTGTTCGTATTTTGATAAGATTGTAAATATGTAATTCACAAACTTTGTAATTCATTGAAAACTCCACTTACTCAGCCCTAAAATAATCATGCTCACCAAAACAAATATCTGTTCAGTGTAAAATTATCTTAGAGTGAACATTGATCGTCAGCAATTTGAAAATGATCAACAAAATGTCGACGTCCCCCCCGGAAAAATTTCTACGGACGCCCATGAATGACCATGCTTTCTCGCTTTCGTTTTTTTGTGCTTTCACTCATTACGAATTGTTTGCTTCTTTCCGTTCTCAAAACAAACAGAATCAACCCGCTTCTTGTTATTATTTTAGCAAAATTAGCTGCAATTACATCTGTTGTGCACAAATTACTATGGGTGTTGCACACTATTCCAAACGACAATTAAAAGCTATAAGGTTCCTCATTTCAAAAGCACCGATCTAAACCGCATCCAAGTGATTATACGCTCACTTGCTGCAACATACAGTACAAGTTACACAGCGCCACTGCACTATGCTGGCTATTGCCACCGGTAATTGTGATGTAACAAACGTAACCTACAATGAGAATAAGTATTATGTCGCCACGTGAACTGTCTATCTCGAGTCCTCGATGTACCAGCGCCGACGCCAGTGACCACGTCAGATCGTTGTTATGTGCCACATTGCTTGTTGGTTCCGTAGCGGTGCAGTGTTAAAGTTTGACCAGTTTTATCAGTCAAGCTTCTTTTAAACCAAGCTTAGACTTGTTTCCTCGTAAATGTACGTATGCGAAAGTGATTGATTTACGCAATGTGGTCCTGTGAAGGATTGGATTGCAAATCGACATCGCATCACCCCCACCAAACCAGTCTGTGTCCGCTACTGGGAACCATTTTCAAACTGAACAACTTTCTATAACGTTGACAAAAACGGTTCAAATATTTATCACTATCAGCCAGAAATCGATCGTTTCCATGGTAACTTTTCAGCATGATTTATTCAATCCGGGTTCGACCGAAAAGATTTTACAACACATACTGATATATTTTACTCATACCAATGCAATGAAATCATCTTGAAACTAAACAATTTTGAATAAGTCGTGAAAAAACGTTTTAAAGATTGACCACTTTACCGACAACCGATTGTCGTCGTGGCAACTTTGAGCGTTATATTGATTTAACCAAGCTCCGACTGGAAATATATTTCAACACAGGTTAATTTTTTTATTCATACTAATGCAATGAAACCATTTTCAAACTGAAAAACTTTCTACAAGGTTGTGAAAAAACGTTTCAAACATTTGCCACTTCAGCCAGAAACTGATCGTCGTCGTGGCAACTTTCAGCGTTATATTGATTTATTCAAGCTCCGACTGGAAATATATTTCAACACAGACTGATTTATTTTATCCATACCAATGCAATGAAACCATTTTCAAACTGAACAACTTTCTATAAGGTTTTGAAAAAACGTTTCAAATATTTACCGCTATCAGCCAGAAATCGATCGTCGCCATGGTAACTTTTCAGCGTGATATTAATTCAATCCGGATCCGACCAGAAAAATTTTACAACACATCCTGATACATTTTTCTAATCCCAATGCAATGGAATCATTTACAAACCAAACAATTTTCTACAAGGGTTTTTTTAAAAAACATTTCCAACATTTGTGACTTCAGCCAGAAACTGATCGTCGTCGTCACGGCCGGCTTAAGCCGATACAACCGATGCAGCTGCATTGGGTCCCGCGCCATGGTGTTTAGGTGGATTGTTCATTTTTTCCAGATACCACTTGCCCTCCAGAATTCAGTAGAAACGGTTTATAATTCTCATTGTTAACAAACAACACTCTCATTGGAACTAGCGATGGATTTCCTCCATTATCGAACTTTAGCAAACGTGCTCCATTCTCGTGCTAAGACTTTATATGTGCGCATACCACGGTCATATAGCACGGTTGACTGAATGCGATGATGTAATAAAACAATTGTTCAGAGGGGCCCCGCGCCTAGGTCTTGCATTGGGCCCCGCATTTGCTCGGGCCGGCCCTGGTCGTCGTGGCAACTTTCAGCGTTATATTGATTTAATCAAGCTCTGACTAGAAAGATGTTTCAACACAGGCTGATTTATTTTATCCATACCAATTCAATGAAACCATTTTCAAACTGAACAACTTTCTAAAAGGTTGTGAAAAAATGTCTCAAACATGTACCATTGTACTGAGAAATCGATCGTCGTCTTGGCAACCTTTCAGCTTGATATTAACTCAAATCCAGGCAAGATAAGACATAGAGGCGTTCAGTCATAATCCGTCACACAGTTGCTTTCAAAGAATGGTTTATCGGTCAAGCACATGAACCAAATGCCTTGATTTGCCGTTCCTCTCTTATTTAACAGAATTACTGTCGCAACCAAATTTCATCAAGCGTCAAGTTCGAGAAATAAAAACAAAAACACCCGACTCAAATGCTAACAGGACATTTCTAATTGGGCATTTGCTTCGCGTCGTTAACATGTGCCTCATCCATGTTTAAGCAGGAATGGTGAAACCATCGTTGTCAGTTGTCGCAGCCAATCTGTTTGAAAGCAAATGGAAAGAATCATTTTTTCAAAATTTCAAAGTATTCGGAAAGTTTTCCCAAAGGTATGAATTAAAGATACATTTACCCATTGTTGATAGTATTTCGCCATTTGCCCATTGTTGATAGTATTTCGCCACAGAAAGTTTTTGCTATGAAATCGAAACAGGAGATTTTTTCAAAGATATTTCAGCTGACGTCCAAGAAAAATTTGACACTTCAAATTTCTCACCAAACCATCCTTCAGGTATACCAACAGGAATTAACAAGAAAGTTCCAGGAATGTTCAAAGATGAGGCTAGAGGGAAATCATCGAAGAGTTTGTTGGCTTGCGAGCGAAGCTCTACGCAATCAAGAAACTCGATGGTGAAGAAGAAAAAAGTGTAAGGGTGTCAAGAGAAATGTCATAAGAAACAAAATTTCTTTCAATGATTAAAAAGACGTCTTGTTCTCAGGAAAAGAAGTGTTGAGGACGATGAATGTCATTCGAAGTCGTCAACACAATCTCTCCACAGAACAAGTGAATAAAATAGCCCTCTCTGCCAATGATGACAAGAGAATAGTTCAACCTGACTAAATACAAACTCTAGCTTATGGCTTTCGAGCATGAGGGGCCCTGGGGAACAGAGTGGGACAGGGACAAAAGGGGACAAACTGAGGGGCAAAAAGAGCAGACTGGGGCATTGACTGGGGGCAAAGGGGGCAAAGGAAAGTGGGACAAAATCTCCAATACCTCTCGGACAAACTGGGGGGACAAAGGGAGCAGACTGGGGCCATGACTGGGGGCAAAGGAAAGTCGGGCAAAATCCCCAAAACCTCTCTACTTAGACTAACCTCGTTATCACGTTTGATTGAACACTTTAACTGATTATATTTTGCAAACTTACTTGCCTCTGTTGGAATACTCAGCAAATTAAAATTCACAGGGTGATGGACTGCCTCTTAAAATGAGATCAAACATCTCAAATTCAGTGAACTTGACATATGCACTGGCAACATAACTTTGGTCTCTTGCCTGAAGACATAATGCAGACTTGCAAATGCTTGCCAGTAGTGCTGTCTGGAAAAAAATCGATACAATCAAAACTATCGATTGCAGACCAATATCGAACAAGGGTTTGCTTCGTCCAGTCATATCCTTGCAATTGAACCAAGTTTCAAGGTCAACCAAGTCAACAACAGAGATGCCCCAGCGTGTCTACGGGCCTGGGCAGAACCGTTGCCAGAAAGTTTTCCATCGGGGGCCTTCATGTTTGTGCAGGGGGTTAGACATTCTGAAAATTTATTTTTAATTCACAACATGAACAGCATTTGCAGATTGTGCCAATTAATTATAAATTTTTCCCTCAAATAGGTATGATAGGCTCGTAGTTTCCAACTAAAATTTTTTTAACCAGCTTAACAAAAGGAATTGTGTCGTAAAATCATTGTCATTTAATTGACGGCGATTATTTAGAGATATCGTAATGAAATGCAAATGTAATAAAAATTTGCAGAAAATCAGAATCAATCCTATCGTTCAGTTATCAAAACATTGTTACTGAAGCAGTAAACATGAGGCCTGTCAAAGCATGTGCGCAGCGATGAACGTTTTCTTTCATTAGCGCAAATTGATAAACTTTACGATGAGCCTAAGTTAAATATGCTTATAAAGCGTGTGCATTTGGCTTTTTACTCGCCGAAATACGCATGCATAAACCTTGCTGATGTCTGGACTGTTAATCTCCTGGTTCATGGCACATGTTCAGATTGATAATATTTTGTATCTCAAATCGACCATAAATGTTAACAAATATAGACTAAGGCCTACGTGGACGCAACGGTTAACATCCATAACCCACTAACTGCGCTACTCTGTTTTGGGACATCCCCGAAAATAGACTCTTCCAACTACACAATTAACTCCATCTGGCTGTCAGAACAGCAGGCTGCGCAAATGTGTACCTTTGGTCGTAGGAACCAACGGTATCTTGCTGCTATGCAGTACAAAATAAGAGAAGACTACCTGGGCTAGGCATAGTAGCTTACATTTTTTACAACAATCACTACACAAAATACGTTGATCAAGTGGAAATCTGACTTCTGGACGTATACAACTAGGCATGTAGGCAGGGTCAGATAAATGAACGCGAAGCCCATCAGGACAAAGTCGTGGCCGCGAGGCCCCCGACACCCTTAGGGCAACTGCGCATTTCGGTCCTTTGCCTGCAGAGGCAGGTTGCGAAACTTGCTAGCGGATTGTTGTACTCTTGGTCTTTATTGCTTAACAATAACAGGGCAGTAAATCTTCAAATGTTCACTTCAAGTTATGGGAGTAAATGTTTTGGCGCATGGGACCAGGGCTCTCACTGAGGGTTTTTCCATCCAGATCCGTTTTTTAGTCGACCTGTGTGTCTTGGTTATTATGAAAAATCACGTGATATCTGCGATTTTTGAAGTGATAAACTCATCAACAACTTCAATGTGTTCGGTAATATCAAGATAATTTACATTAAAGTGTTTACGTGCGCACATCAGGTGAGAAAGTACGCATATCGGATGAAGCAGAACGTGTTCAATCGGTTTCATATTCTCATATAAGATCATTGTCAGGTTATATACAGTGGTGTGTTTAAGGGAAGGCAAGCGAGGCACTTGCCTCGGACCCCCCTTTGCAACTGTAATGTGTAAAGTAGCCTTCCTTGCTTTCAAAAGGGCCCAACAGCAATGACAACGTATAAGTGGGCTACTTTGCTTTCAAAGGGGCCCCAAACAGCAGTTGTAACGTGCAAATACCTTGCTTTCAAAGGGGCCCAAAGAAACTGTAATGCACTTTTGTTTCAAAGGGCCCCATAAATTCACTTATTGCTGATGCTTCATATTTCAATTTGGGGATCGAAGCTTTCTCTGGGGTGCTAAGTGGTGACGGGACTGGAATTTTGGGCCTCTGTGACAGCGTGGACCTCCCAATTGGGGGGTATGGAGTGCGGCTGATACGGCTCTGACTGCACTTTAGCCAGGTTTGTGCAAGCTTAATTCACTTTGCTTGACCTGAATTAATAATTGGATTGTTACTTATGGCTATCATTGTTACATATGATTGTATTTCAATTGCATACGTCATAAAGGATCACTATGATATACCGACATGACTTGATGCTCTTTGAAGTTATTCGGTATTTGCGAGTAGTGTGCACGAGATACATTAAACTTTTGGTTTGCAGTTGAAACAACATTCGGTTAGGTTAAAATTTAAATATCTGTGAAGCATTTTAACCTGCAAATAAAGCGAGCTTAAGAAAGTGGATGTTCTTTCAGAAAAAAGAGAAAACCTAAAAAAGAGGAATTGAAAAAGATAGAGGGCGCCATACTGACGTTCGTAAACATCTCAAACAAGATGTACGAGGTCAGCAGTGCTAACACCAGTAAATAAGTACCGGAAGTTGAGGAAGAAACAACGCTTGGCCAAATCAGAAATAATAAAGCAGATGTTGAAAGCAATATAAGCAAAGCATATGCAGCTGAAGCTGGAAACGATGATAAAACTATTTTACCGAATGATATAGGCTAACTAGTTGGTGAGAACCAATAAATCATGATATCAAATGACTTGGACGTGAAGATGTACAGAGGTCAAGCTTATGACTATGCTTCCACGATGTCAGGAATCCATTATGGAGTACAACGCAGAACAAAGGAGATGAATTCAAAAGCAATATTTGTTCCTTGTGGACAGGCGCGGATTTACCATTAGGCTAAAAAGGCTTAAGCCTAGGGCCCCAAAATTTTGGGAGTAAGGGCAATTTCCAGTATTTCTGTAAGTAATTATATTTTTATTTTTGTTTTGGTTCAATGCACGTTTTTTTATTATGTCGCTAACAAAAGATCTCTGTAGAACAGTGTTTCTCAAAGTGGGCGGAATCGCCCCCTTGAGGGCGATTTTGACAGGCAAGAGGGCGGAAAAACCAAAGGGGCCATAGGGGGGCGAAAAACACAAAAGGGATGAAAATGCTCAACCACTAATGGATCATTGAGTTAACTTCAGTAGCCTACTATTATGACTTGTTAGTTTCTTGCAAATTTTAATTTACTATGATAATCGTTGGAACTTGTTGCTAAAGCAATTTATCTGTTGAAATTTTACTCTGGATCGTCTACGTGCCTGGCTACAGTGTGGATTATTTCAGGATTGCGGAGCCGTTGCAAAAATGTCACAGCTCCGGCCCTGGTTCTCTTATTTTCATGAACATGGCTCCAGTTCCGGAGCTCTCTTATTTCATGGCTCGAGCTCCAGCGCCGGCTCCTGTTCGTTTTCACACAGAAATATTTTAATTGTTTTGGTGTGCCGCAAGTTGAATGGAAAATGAATTTAATCAAGTACACAAAACAGAAAGATTATAGCAAACCTTTTTGAGTAATTTATTCTGGTATTTTTTTGCAAGCAACGCTCTTACCATGGGGAAATCAGCGAAAAAACAGCCATCACAGGTTCAGACGATTCAGAGAAGACTTAGCCTTCTAGCAGAAACGTAACTCAAGATAATGGTAATATAAACAAATTCTGGAAAAGCAGTCGCTGGTTTTGCCGTCAATGCCTGAGGACTTTTTGTTATTTCTTACGACTAGAATAAAGAAAATGGCTGTTTGGAAAACTACATTTGTGTCCGAGCATTTAAACACAGGCCAGTCCCAATTGGTCAAGTGGTCTGCACTTGTTGCATGCTTTGCCTGTTGCAGTCTTGGCGATTCCAGCTAATAACGCTGCCTGGGCAAATTATGCAAAGAGCACAAAACACCTCGTCTATTACCCTTCTCATGTATTCTTTCATACATACACACATTTGCATCAACGCAAATGTGAAGAAGTGTTTAAAAGCCCTTTGTTCAAAGAAATGGTATGACTTCTCGCAAGAAATTCACATTTGACTTTTTTAAAATAGCTGAAAACTTCTGATTTCTTATCTTTTGCATTCATAATAAGCAGTGATGAATCTCAAAGTAAAGCACAATTTAACACCTAAAGCTTAGGAGAAACTAAGACTGGTTATTGCGCGGAAAACATAGATTTCCTTCCACAGATGAAAACTTCAAGAAAAGTCCACATTTGTTCACATTAATTTTTATACCCTCTTGATAATTTATTACTATGCAAAGCAATGCTAGTTCGGTACCAATTATTTATAACTTTTATGTTATGCCACTGCTTGTAAACTTAATGTTGCCTAGTGAGCTTTACCAATAATCTAGTACACCGTGCTAGTATGCCTCATGGTATCTAAAAATACCTACTTTACAATGGTGTGCCGAGCATGCCACGCTTAAATCTGCAATGGTATCGTATCTTATTCATACTCCCTGCACAAGCATGACTACACATCTACAAAAGCTATGGATATTATATTATATACCTAGTCATTATAGCTCAGTTCCATTTAGATCGCTTTACTACTAAAAAGCCGGTTTGATCATTCTGACTGTGAAGATGTTGTGGTAGTTATCGTTTTTCTTATTTCTACAACAGTGGTTCTCAACCAGTTTGCTGAAGGAGGGAGCCAAATCCAGACCAACTATTTTGTTAGAGAGCTGCAAAAAAATTTTACCACAAGTCAATTGACACGTTTTGTTTTATTGCACTAACGAAATCTGTTACACAAAACATTAGAGGTGTTACTTAAAGACACTGCCTATCGAAAGACACCCTCTCCCAGCAAAGAATCAGACACTAACCTCTTACAGAGTGTGCATTTCGCCTACGAAGTAGGCATCATCACCTCATTCAAATAGAATCTGTTACTGAAAGATTGCTAAAAGCCGCACAAAGGATACTCGGGAGCTGCATGCGGCTCTTAGAACAGATAAATTCTTTGAATTTACTACCTTGTGTATACTGTATCAGGCTTGGGGCGCGAAAACGACGTGTCGAAAGTAAAAGGAGGCGATTGAATAAAAAAGTTTGAGATACACTTCTGTAGAAGAATGAGCGCGAAGCACTGAAATGAATGACGATGAGCATTTCCTTTTTATGGCGTTGAGAATTGGTTATTGTTACGTACAATGTGTGGAACAAAACGTCTGAATCCATTTTTCAGATTATACAAGGCCAGTGAGGTACTCCATAAATATGTAATGGAAGTGTGTTCAGATAACTTCACAGCTGCCTTTTTTCGTTAGTTTCAATGTGACTGTTTTGTTGCTGATATCGAGAGAATTCAGAGTACAGTATAATGTTTATGAATTGGAACAACAGCTTGTCCAGTGAATGTAACGAGCACGTTTAGTGCTAATTTGTACGACATCACTCGTCACGAACCTTCCAGATGGGCCCCCCTAGGGACCCAAAAATGAAAAGTCGCCCCTGCTTGTGGGAATCACTTGCTCAATCTTGCGGGCGTTCATGCAGTGAGATCTTCCGAACTCTCTGATAAATTATTCACAGTTGTGGGAAGGGTATAGCCTACTTCTTTTTTCGGTCTCTACTCACAGATGCAACTTCTACTTAAGCATGTACCTATCGTGGTCGACACACATAGGAGTGCACGTTACCAATCTATGAAAGCTCTACAGTTAGGCTCTGACGGAACAGTGAGTGCACTAGAGAAGAGCATTGTGATCAAAACGAAAATGTTGATACACGTGATCAAGCTCGTGACGTTTCAGACGCGATTCAGCGTGTTTCTTTGCTGTCTTTTTTACACTTTTGGAAGGTTTTAAAAGAGTCATAATTTGCAGCAAAAAGGTTTGTCATTGGAGAACTGCGCCCAGAAGATGAAAGCTTTTGTAGCCTTCTTGAGTGACGAACGCGATGCGCTTGCTACGTAGCCAGTTGATAACGTTCTCAAGATTTCTTAAAATCTAGAAATTCCAATGGAGGAACGACGTGTCGGAAGGACGAAACGAATGCCAGGCGAACAAAGTCAAGACGTAGGTCTATCTGTTCTTGAAGAAATTAAACGACGTGTTACACGCTGTGGACCGGTTTCTTAGTGAAGCAGGTAACTTTTTGAATCCCCATGCGTTGTTTCAAAGCGATAACAATGAGGTTGACACGACTAAATTTAATACCATGTACGCGGATGAAGTTGATTTATCTGAACTGCCAGTAGAGATTGAAGGGTTTATGCGACTTGTACAAAGCAGTGTTACCACGTTTCAAAGCGATGGCACAGCACTGGATGTGTTGCAGTGACTAGCAGAACGTTGATTACGTGAATCTACTCCGTATTTATGCTCGTGCCTTAAACTTTATCTCAACATCGCAATTTCTATTGCAAGTTGTGCGAGAAGCTTATCAATGCTTAGGTTGATAAAATCGGGGAATGATTGATTGTCTGCCTCATCTATTCTTTCAATTGAAAATAGTTTTGTCGGTAAACTGAATTTTGATGACATAATTTCGAATTTTGCTCCAACGAAGGCTCGAATAGTTGATTTTTGAAAGATCAGTGCTTGCATATATTTTTTAAACCTTGTCACATGTTTAGTGTTGCGGTCGAGGTGGCTGGAAGACATATAGTTAACATCTTTTCACTCCTATTTCACTAAATCTGATAACATTCGTTCGTTAAGCTTCTATTGCATGTTGCGCTTTGCAAAAGTTAGCAGCCCTAAAGCGGTTGAAATGTAGGCTACTTATTGCAATGACATTCTTATCTCATCAGCATGAATAACACACATTTGGATTTTTGAACTGCCATCAACATTCATAAAAATATTTTAGCAGTGAAGCTGACCAGCGTAGTTAAGCTACATTTCGAGGATGGGGGGCGGCAGAATCGCCGAAATCCAGGGGTGGCAAGCTATGCTGCTACGACACTGAACGTACCTCGTTTTTTGTATGACGCGAAGTTCTTGACCATACAGCTACGTCCAACCCGCGGCCCAATAGAAGGTTTTGTGCGGCCCAGTTTAGGTTTTCGCTGTAGTAAAAGCATCCTATACTCTGATAACCCGTCCTTGTTTTGATAAATCTTGAATGCGACATTTCTTATGCAGGGGGTCTTCAATGCCACTTTAACACGTCTGTCACCATTGCAGTTAGGATTCGAAAACATTTACTTTGCTTAGCTCAAAGTGAGCCATTAAATGTGCGGCCCTCATAAATA
>Ga0210059_1006804_pt1 | contig 18270 bp, 11 predicted proteins | sample Ectturendosymbi2_FD_188042 | JGI IMG/M metagenome (GOLD analysis project Ga0210059, IMG submission 188042) | Ecteinascidia turbinata endosymbiont from Florida, USA - Sample 2 (SPAdes) (version 2) | ecosystem: Host-associated > Tunicates > Ascidians > Unclassified | place: Key West, Florida... | reverse complement strand
AGTGCTGTAACAAGTGTTACGTGTTAGCTAACAATAGTGTTAAGAATGTGTCTGTAACCCTATGGTTCTGTCTTCAATGCAGTTGCAAAAAGTGTCTGTAACCCTGTGATTTCGCCGGCTTCAATGTCTTGTACTCCGTTCTGTATTGTCTGTTTTTTCAACCTGCGTTCTGCAGAGTGTGTGTGTTCATACTATGGACTTCGTGTCTGCTATAAACAAACAAATAAATAAATAAATAAAAAACTCTTGTGAAACATCAGCTAACTGTTGTCAAATGGCGTTATGGGTAGAGGTATTCGTTGCAGAACCTACTTCAATTATAATCTCAGCTTTGATCCTGTCGGCCAGCGCGGCTACTGGATCTCCAGGGTGGCTGAGGTCAGTAGCTGACTAGATGCCTGCCTGCACAATTCTGTCATCTTCTGTATCGAATTGAAAGTTGACTTAGACAAGCAAGGGAGGAAAACATGCGGCATCAAAGCAATTGTTCCCTAATTTTTTTAATGGATGGTTGCTGGGAGGTAATATTGCGTTGAAATGCGGCTGATGTTTTTGCTGAGTGTGACAAGGAACCTGAGGTATATTGGCAAGGGCCTTTTATCAGTTTTTTGAATTTAATCTCCTACACTCGTGTGAATGTTATATTTGTGTGGTTATGTAGATTCCCTAACACTGGTTCACTGATTGGCTACAAAAGTTGCTGGTAGGAAACTACGTGTTTTATCGCTTCTTTATGTACCACGACACGAACCAATTATCAAGAAAGAAACACTTGATTCTCATCGCAGGAGGCCTGTTGCAACAGTGGGCTGAAAAAATTACATCATTTCTCCCGTTAATCCGGCCCTGGTTATGCAGATTGCTTTTTGTGAACATGGCTGGATGCGCACTGATCTGTTATTAACGTGGTCTGTTTTCAATTGTGGTCTGTTCTGAACGGGTCCATAATGAACGTGGTCTGTTATGAATTGGTCTGTTTTGAACGTGGTCTGTTATGGATGTGGTCTGTTATGAACGGGTCTGTTATGAACGTGGTCTGTTATGAACATGGTGGTCTGTTATGAACGTGGTCTGTTATGATCGTGGCCTGATATGAACGGGGCTGTTATGAACATGGTCTGTTATGAATGTGATCTGTTATGAACATGGTCTGTTATGAATGTGGTCTGTCATGAGCAGGTCTGTTATGAACGTGGTCTGTTTTCAAATGTGGTCTGTTATGAACGTAGTCTGTTTTCAAATGTGGTCTGTTATGAACATTGTCTGTTATGAACTGGTCTGTTATGAACGTGGTCTGTTTTCAAATGTGGTCCGCTATGAACGTGGTCTGTTATGAACGTGGTCTGTTATGAACGGGTCTGTTATGAACGGGTCTGTTATGAACGTGGCCTGTTATGAACGTGGTCTGTTATGAACGGGTCTGTTATGAGCAGGTCTGTTACGAAGGTGGTCTGTTATGATTGGTCTTATATGAACGGGTCTGTTTTGAAAGGGAACCGTCTCAGGAACATACCCTTGGGTGTATCTTAGGCAAATCAAAAGTGATTATCATGGTTGGCTGAGTATGATGACGTAATCAGATGGCCCCTCTTTTTTGTCTTGCCTCGGGCCCCCCAACCCTAAACCCACCACTGGTTACACCACAATCACAAAATGTCCATAGCTACCACAAAAACGGATTAGTCAGAAGTCACCAATCCCTTGGAAGATAGTTTATTTTATGTGCTTTGTAGTAAGAATATCTTTGATGAAACTAATTGGTTATCAACAGCTTACATGTCTTTGTGTCAAGATGGAATTCGTGGTTGAAATGGTTTCGTTTTCATGTGAATTGTATTCACTTTCGTGGAGCTGCTTTCGTTCACGTTGGTCCGGCACAAATGTGTATGGAAAATGGTGTTTCGATTTACATGTGGAGTGCTATGGAAGTTGCATGGTTAGCACCAAAGGTGAAAGAGCAGGCGAATTTTTGGGGATTCGAAGGATTTTTGCCCGAATTTTCCCAAACTTGCCCGAAAAGTTTTGAGCGACTTTGTCTACAAATCCACCAAGCAACAATAGAGCTCGCTCGCCGAGGTCACTCTTATTATGGCTTGGGGCTCTCGTGCTTACATACTCCGGCAGAAATTTGGCCTTTTATTTGCGGCATGTGACGGGCATGGCTTTAGCGATAACCGTTACGCTTCGATAAAGGCACGGAAAGTGTTGTTTTTATTAGCATTTGTGTCTAAGTTAATCGGAAAAGGCTGGATATGTTTGTTTCGATGGGATTGTGTTTTTCGAACACAAGCGATACATAACTTGCACCAAATAATTTATTGTGCAATTCATATCAAATGTGTGCCATTTTAAAAGAAATAGTCGTTTGCAGTTGCAATATGTTGGTTATTTTTTTGTAAGATACACAATTTTGTCAGGCAACACTATGTAGACCTATGGTAACAATATCATTTCAATATTTTGATGTTCTTCATAATAGAAATGAGAATGAAAGTATATGTTGTGGTCCTTATGGATACTTTGCATTTTATTTGCTGAAAAGTTTAAAGCAAAAATAAACACAACTATTTTCCGTTTAAAAACATTTACTTGTTACATGCTTTATCTTTCGCGAAAATGGTGCCTGTATTTGATACAGTAGAACTTGTATGGTTCGTCAATTGACTTAATTCGTTACTTTTTCGTCGGTATCTTTTGTGTACATTTCTCTTCGTCTAATTCGTCACCTCTTTCTATCCCTGAGAAGCGTTTTGTTCGGCTAATACTTCATTTGCAGTTTCGCTTTTGATGTCTAAGCAGCTAGTACGTGTGTGAATTCACACAAATTAAGGATCTTACCTGAGTATTGTTGCACCTCGCAATTTGTTTAGCGAATTTATATTCAAGGAGTCCAGATAGAGGAATTAATTGTTGCATTCAACCATATCGTCATAAACTATTATTTTACTGCAAATAAGAGCACTATGTATACGAGTTACTATCATAAAGTATACGAGCTTCTATGATAGAGTTTCACATGTTTGCATAATTCGTCACTTTTTTTAATCCCCTTGAGGTGACGAATTAGGCAAATTCTACTGTATTTAAATTGTTAGAAAGTGCGCACATTTAACTTTGCTAAGGGCGCCACTTTGCATAGTTACGCCCAGGCCCGTAACCAGCTTGGGACACCATGGGGGGGAGGCGAAGAGTTTTCTGACAGTGGCGCAAATTTTTCAAACTATGTCCAATATATTTTTCCAGGGCAGGCGAAAATCTTTTTAGGGGGGGATTCGCCCCCCTGGTTACGGGCCTGGATACGCCACTGATGGGCGGAGGAAGGGAGGTGCACATTGTCCCATTACGCTGTAAGACATCAGGAAAAGTCACCCAGCAGAGTAATTGCTGTTCCTTGCGCCTCCCCGGGCGAGCCTGTCTGTCAACCTCTGTCCTTGCCACTAATCAAATGTGGCACACTTCAACGTATTGCACATTTTATTTCGAATCGAACAACATCAAAGAAAGGTTAAATGGAAATATTCTACTGAATAACACAGCAATTGGTTTCTCACGACAGTCAACTTTGCTTGTTCGGCCGGGCATGACCGTTCATGGGGTTTGTGATGTCATTTATCAAAGTCATTCTCGGAGGGCGGGGAGAATTAGAAACTTCTGTGACACCATTATACTTTTCTTCAGAGGAACTGATAACATTTTTCGAATTTTTAACATTTTCGATCCGCCTCAAACTTCTGGTTTACGAGCGAAGAACAAGCCTCCCGCTTGGAGCAGTAACAGCCACGCAGTGAACAAGTATGCATAAGGATGCTTCGACTTCATGTGTGGGGAGGTACGTTCTCTCGCCTGTATCTTAAACACGCGTTCGACAGAAGAACCGTCTCTTCAGTTTTGCTGCAGTGCTTCGCTGCGAAAAACTGAAGCGAACTCAAATTACCACCGTTTCGCGACAAGAAAATGACGCCACTGAAAAACGAAGCATGCTGCAGATTTCCCCATCCTCATACTATACCATTCCGAGCGTCTCGTAACATAACTGAAGGTCTAGTGTTGAGCTTTTTCAGGATTAATACCAAGCACCGTGCATCTCCGCACTGAAGTAGCTACGTTTCAAATGCACTGGAATAGCGGCAATCCCCTGAGCGCAATACTTCGCGTAGATTCAATGAGAATTGCCAGGTCCAAAAACGAGAATTTTTTAAAGAGTTTCTGCGTACTATAATAACGCTGCTTTAGTCGACATTTCTTTTTGTCTGTTTCAGCAGCAACAGTAATCGATGCAGGAAGCCCACATACCCGCAGCAAGCCCATCTCAGGACATCTTATTACGAATGGTTGATGCAAACCTAATAAAGCGTTTTCTTAAAATAGCCAAAGCCTGACCATTAAAAATGGCGCTCAGGTAACAAAACAACCCAAAGGCGTCAGCAATAAGCACTGTAGTACCGCTACCTTGAGTTCAACCTTAGCACGATGGATATAAACCATAACAATACGTTTGGTCACTGAAGGAAAACAATGATAAAGGGTTAAAGTCAGTTTTAAAGAAAAGATAGCTTTTTCTTTGCTCAAAATCTATTCGCAGGCAACACAGTCGTGAAGCTTGTCGGTCAAAACTGCGGACTGGAATCGAATTTAGGTCGGTGCTAGCCACCAACAGAGCCATATTAATATCTGCAGTTTTAGGTACAGCTGGCCAAGCCTGGACGAGTGAAAAGCTTTGCTGTTCCAGAATCCTCCTGACAGCTTTCAACACGCGAAACTTTCCGTTGCGCACCAAAAAAGTGGTAAACGATGGAGGTAAGTCTCACGATCTGGAACGTAGCCTGTGTCTCGTCGAGCAAGGAGACTGGACTCGGACGACACGCAGGTATTTACATGACAGTTCAAAGCAGACCAACGGAAAAAAAAACGATTTAACGGACGGTGTATGCAAGGCGCTTTTTGTTGACGCAATACTGCCAAAAGCTGAATACGAAGACGACGACGTAGATGGCGGCCGCGATGAAGCAGTTCAAGCCAGTGGCTTCGTACGCTTGGAAAATGGCGGTTTTGCTGAAGTACACGATGTTAAAATGTTAGACACGAAGAAAGCTTTTTTTAACTCAGAACTAAACGCAACGACGATTTGAACAAAGAAACGCATTGAACCAGGGGCGTAGCAAGGGGCACAAGTCCCTGGACGGCGAGAAGTCCCAACAGTGTCACAAGTACTTTATCAATGTCACAAGTACTTTATCAATGTCACAAGTACTTTATCACATTTACTCCTAAAAACCTTAGGTTCGAACATGGGGCGCCAAAATTTTTTTTTGCCCCGTACGTCATCTAACCTCGGTATGCATTGAACAAAGAAGATCAGTCTGGTTGCGTAACTACAGTAAAAAGTAAAAACGTCGCAGTGGCAAAGTAATTTTAGTGGCAAAAAATACAGACTTAAATTAAAAAGAAAGACTTTTGGGATAAGCGACCCCATCTCGAATAGTTTGTTCAGAACAAAATTTTCTGACAGGATTCGGTTCAGGAACGTTGAAATGCGGTTCAACATGCTAGGCAACAATCAGACAGCGCGTTGAGTTAGGCTTTTCGGGAAAAACAGAAAACATTTCGAAACTAAAGAGCGAATAATGAGATTATTGCTAGAAACAACAAAACGAAAATGCAACAGGCCGCGACCGATGCTATTGTACCGAGTTGCAAACAAGAAGAGGCTAAACGACAGCACCACAACGGATGTTTTTCGTCCAGCGGAGCTGAAGCAAACCCCACAGGATCAAACGCATTTGAGGGGTGACAAAATGTTTTATGCAAAAATGTTCAACGCCTCTTAGTCTTCGAAAAAAGGGGAACAGTTCATCAGTTACTCTGCATCCGATAATGGACTTGACATACGCGAGGTTACAAAATCAAAGGCTATTATTTATGTACAATTGTGGAATCACTCAATTATTATGACAGTGATTAACGTTGTTGACAAGCAAAGGGCAATCAGTGGACCAGAACGAGTTTTTGCTGGTTGTTCGCCCAAGCAAAAGTAACAGCACGAAATATTTCATGTCACTTACTTGCTAATAATGCTCAGGTTCGTGTAAGTGACCGCCAAATCAGTGTATAATGCCGGGCTGTGCAAATAATAAGCTCCACCCATCAAACTCTGAAGAAATAAATGAAAAAATTAGCAAGTCAGATAACTGACATTGTGATATACCACTAACGGCAGGTATTCAAACAGTTTCATTGGAAACTGATGCATGAAAACCAAATTTGCTTGGGTTATCATGGAGCTCACAGAAGCTTGAAATGCTTGTTTTTCAAAACACGTGTCAAAACTTTTTACTTTCATTAGGTGTAAAATTTCCTGCAATGACTACTCAAACAAATTAGATGTTTGTTTCAATGGCTTCTGTGAATTTTTAGCAACATGATTATGACTAGTGCAAAATGTTAGGCATGCCACAAAAGATAGTAGACAAACACTTAAAAAGCAAAATGTATTTAGTGATGGTGAGTATAGTACACATATTCACAGAAAAATCAAGAAAATGGAAAATAATACTTAGCAAGCACTACATTTGATAGCAAAACACCAAAAATACAGTCTTTGCTGTGTATAGTGTTTTATTTTCAAAGCTGGGACATTGACAAATCCCATGGTTATCTGGTCAAGATGTCCTATTAAATGCGTCTTACACAACCAATATGTAAAGTATTGCAGTGTAACAAAAACTCACACGTTCCAAAACAGAAAAAAGAAACAAAACAAAAACATGAAAGTAATACTTTCTGTATTTTTCAGATGTAAGGCGTACTTAAAATCCTTTAATTTTCTCAAATATTGAAAGGATGCCTTACAATGCGGTGTGCCTAATGTACGAATCTGGTTATGCTTTCTCACCTAGGACCACTTTTATGTGATATACAGTGCTCTTTATTTAATTGCTAGTTATGCTTTTTTTGTAAACAGACCATCATGTTACACAATAAACCAACAACTGCAGTGAGTAGCATCCTAGAGTAGCTAGCATATACAACAGATCGCATTACTCCACAAGGTTCCTGACTGCATTGACGCACACCGAATCAAAGATGCGCACAACTTTATTTTGTTCTATTCGTGTCTAGCAAATTAGGCATGTGTGACAGATTAAACTCCCTCATAGTTGAATGTAATAACAGATTAAACTCCCAGTGGCACTTGGAAGTTGTTGTGAAAGAGTTGAATACAGTTTGACTAAGTTTTGCTTCATTCAATGCACCTTATGTATGAAAAAAGAACAGCTAACATTCAATTTTTGGTACTGCACCTTATAACCCGGTGCACCTTATGGCCTGAAAAATACGGCAATGAAATTTAATAGGAGTCAATAAACACGAAATTTATTTTGCTTACTTAATACTGAGAGAATACAAACTCTCATAATTGAGCCTTTAAATTTTGTTCCACCTTATTCCTGAAGGAAGCTCTCATATACATAATTGATTTTTTACCTGCATTACTTGAAACTCGATGAATAAAGTAATTTTCCATATTAACAAATCTGGTTTGATGAGAATGAACAGGAGTCTCTTGAAAAAATTCGTTGCGCATATTTGGTAATTTTCCATGGTGAAATTTGTGCATAAATTTTGCTAATTCAAATTGATAAATAGCATAGAGTTTCAAAGGAGTTAGTTAGGTGTTAGGTGACATCTATATTTGCTAAAATTCATTATTTGTAATATATTGTTTTGTAATACTGACAATGGTTGTAGAACAGAGTTATTGGCTGTACCCCTGAAATAAAGCAATATTGTAAGTGACAATGAATGAACCTAAGTTTAATCATCTCAACAAAACGTAAATGGCAACAAACAACATGTTGGAGGCATACAGTTTTCTTTTAATTAATTGAACATGGGATGACCAGTCCAATCTATTGTCTATTAACACGCCCAAATACTTCACACATATTGTTCACTGCAATGATACATTGCTAAGGTAAACATTGAAAGAGGTCAGTTCAGTGGGACTACGTAAGTATTTCATAGACCTTGTTAATATGTACACTGACTTTGAATAATTAATCGGTAATTTATTTAGGCACATCCACGAATCTACATTAACTAGTTCTGAGTTTACCAAGTCTTGGAGGATATGTACATTTTTATGAGACAAACTAAGATAAGTATCATCTGCATCAAGTAATCATTTCGATTTGACCAAAACAAACCAACTTTTACAAATTTTAGGTGAACTTTAGCATAATCTCTAGAAAATAACACTTTATCCTGAATCAAATGAAACTTAAAGCCTCACATTTAACACTTGCCAATAGAAAAGCAGAGATGCTTTGGCATTTAATTAATATGTATCATCTTATTAAAATTGAAGTCATCAAAGCACATTGAATGTTTCATAAAAGCAGATTAAATTTAATTTCTTACAGTCATGTGAAGAACAAATGATTCATATGGCTGACTGACCAGCAAAACGAAAATAGGATAACTTAAGTATGATTGAGCTTGCAAAAATTCAAACTGACTGAGAAAGCGAATCAGTAAAAACATCTGCTAAAACTCTAGCATGAACTACTTTGATACACAGGTAACAAGTTAAACTGTGTTTAATGTTTTTCAATATTATTTACCGTTTCAGCATAATGGACAAATTGCTGAAAGCACACTAATAAGTTTTGTACGTTAGAAAGTACCTTGAAGTAATTTTTTTTAATTTTAGACACAATATGCAGAAAAGTGCAACACAAAACTACACACAATGTTGGCAGAATTTTGCCTCTGAGGTACATATAATGAAAACAAACCATCACATTCAGTATCTAAAAGACTTTGAAATTGTTTTCTTCATGACTGCCATATCAGTTGCACACTCTTGTACAAGCCCCACCCCCACTTTTTTGTAAATATCTGGTACAAAAAATGTGACTAATGTACAAGCATAGTTGACCTGCTGTTAAGTCAGCTAGCTGAAGTTAATTGGTTTTCAGCAGATGACATGTTTTAGTAAACCACATGGGTGAACGATACTCTTTTTCAAACCATAGTCCAATGCACTACAGTGAAAACAGCAATTAAGGCAACCATTTTGCACTTTTCACACATATCTGAACCTTGACTTCATTACGTGATGAGTTATTGTTTTGGTATTAATGTGAAATTATAATTTTGAAACGCAGATCAAAAACATTCAGTACTGCAGTTTAAGCTGTTCCAGTAATCATCAATGACGTAACTCAGTAATTCTTAACCTGTGGGGAAATTATAAGGTAAGGGAATGATAAGGGTTGCAGGTGGGTAGTCAGTGTATTTGTTGAATGTACACTCTTTTTTAGAGTGTGTCAGCACCAGTGCAAATGGTTCAATTCAATTTAGGTTGTGAGAAATGAAGATTCAGTCTCAACTGGAAGTGAGTAATAAGGTAAAAAAGGTTGAGAAACACTGATGGAACTTCATCATAAATTCTTTAAAATAAAATAGAAAAAAATATCAGTAACCACAAATATTGCTGGTCGCTGATCAACCTAATGAGTTTGGCATAAGTTCGTGATGAAAATTTCACAGTTGTAACTACTCCAAGCTCTTTGCACAGTCAAAACTTCTACACTAATGAATGTAGATAACTTACCAGCATTATAATTCCCCATACGCTGACGAGCATGCAACATTGTGAGCACTTGGGCCCAATTAGTTTTGGTCCCGCCATGTGAAAGAATATGAAAATGTTAGCACAATCTAGTAACTGCCCATGTGGAAAGAGAAAACATACATTTTTAACAAAATGGAAAAATGAATAGTGCAAAGTAATGATTATTTGCTAAAAAAACAACGTGCACATCTATTTCCAAGACACTAAGCTTAAAGTTATGCTTAAGTATATATTCAATTAATGATAAGAAAATTAATCCCTATAATGCTTTAAAAATGCTCTAGATTTGGGCAGAACTTAAAACATCTGCAAGTTGACAAAAAAATTAGCTCATAACATGGGCCTATTAAGTCATAAAGATATGACTTCAAGAAAAGTACTGCTGTACTTGCTAAGCAGAAAAGCATTATAAACTATAGCAACAACTGACAAACAACATTGATAAAATGTTCTGTTATATAATTCAAGCTGCATCAATCAGGGTTACTACAAAACTGTAATTTTGAAAAATAATCTGATTAGTTTTTCAGTAAAAACAACAGGTTTTAGCCATTCAACCTGGATTAAATGGGCAAAAATTCCTTACACTAAGTTGATACAGACCAAGTCAGCTGTATGCAGTTATCTATTAACAACCAATATATCATTGAATGGGTACTGAGTGTTAATGATTTTAAATAGTTTAAATCTAGAAAAAAGGAAGCTTTTTAATATGTATTCATACAATTCTCAAATTTAATCATGTTACCTTTTCCTTATAAAACAGCGGTTCCTATACTTTTTTAGGGCGACCCAAATCTGAGTTTGGTAGACACCCAACGACCCAAGATGCAAACACTGTAATAATAAAATACTGATTGTATGGGTGACTTTCGGCAGTAAGTTGCCAAGTTCAATTTCAAGGTCAACAATCTACTCTTTTCTCATGCACTTATATGCGACAGACAGGCACAGACAAGCAGTGGTAACATTGAAAATATACAATTCAGTTTTGGAACATGGAACATCTTGGCACAACCCAGTTTTTTATCCTTCATGACCCTTGCTTAGGTCGTGATCCATACTTTGGGACATTGTTATAAGACCATATGTCTATTATCTACTAAAAAAGTAATCCTGATTTGAAGTTAATTGTTATAAAATTAACTTGAAGTTAATTTGAAACTAAAAATTCACTCAAATAAAACTAATTTCAAATTAGTTATTGAAATGTCATAGCCAGGTGTATCAATAATAATGATAAAGCAGTGTACTGGCAGAACAATCATTGAAGTATTTGATAGTGAAGAACATGTTCACAAAGCTATTGGGTGTATGTGATGAAATTTGTGTGTTCCATTGGTTTCTTGCACCCGCTCTGATTGACTGATTACGTGACATCCCGCGGTGGGCGCCTGCCTGCATCGCCGTGGTACTGCATTTACTCTGGGACGCGTGCTGGTGTACTGACTCTGTTTCGTCCGGTGTATAGCAATTCTAGTTTAATAAAGCCAAGAAGTGGTTGCTGTGGATTGCGTTCAGTACAGTGTACCACTTTCTCAGTTACATATTCATTGCTTTGGAAGTTGACATTTTGTTTACTATTTTATTTTTGAAATGAACCTTGTTGCAAGTCTGTTTTCAACAAGCTCAATCCTCATAGAGAGCACTGCACAGACGCAGTTGTGCAAGCGATTGTCAGCATAAATTTTTCAAGTATATCACCGGGATGGGCATTTCAGAATAGTCTGCTGTTCTAGATTAGCTAAACTGAACTTGGAATACCAAATCCTATTCTGTTTTTTCCTATGTGTTATACCTGAAAACCACTAAAAAAAAGGTTGTCTACTCAATAATCAAGGAGGCTCACATGACGCACACTCCTAAATCCAGCACTGGCAAACAACATAAAATTTATTTCACACGAACAACACATTTTTGCAACATTGAACCATAAGTTTAACGCAGTGGCACATCTAGCCTGGCAAAATGGGTTCTGTCGCAGAAGGGCAGCTTTTGATAATACTTTTCAGAATAAAACCAAATTTTTCTATACATGTCCTTAAGACCCAACAAACTTGGCTATTACCATAGCGCAACTACTTATTTAGTGGTTTTGGTTGCATCATTGAAACACTCAAGGAAAGATTTCCAGGTTATCACTGGTCACAGCGCATTTATTACATCAAAATCACTTTTCGTTCCTGCAAACATGGTGTGAAAAAGATACATAGCTTGAACATTCCGCAAATGTCTGCCACAGTCGGTTTATCCATACATGCATTGCTTATAATAATTGATACTGACAATCAGCTGCAGAAATGTGTCTGTGGAGCACTTTCTATACAGATTGCTAAAAATATACATGCAAAATCATTGCAGAGAAATACGTTTGCGTGAAATTGCTCTGATGATTCTGCATGTTGATGTAAAAATGAATAATGAGAAAGTATAAGCCTTTTTGCACAACAAACAATGTTGTCAACTGCTCATTCCAATAAAGCTATTTTTGAAATACAATGCTTCACTGGTATTTTCTGTAAGTAATGTGAAGACAATTTCTGAGGCTATCTGTTGCACCTTTCAATATGAGGAATTTGTCATAAAAATGTAGCTTCAATGGAACCTGCATTACTTGGCATGACACTGAAGTAGGGATAAACCTTATTTAATCCTCTCATAACCTAGCAACAGTAAACAGCAGATAAAGCTTAGGTTTAACCTGCAATACAAAACAATCATGATTTTAGACTGTGTCCTCTCGCCATGAAGCAAAATAGCTCTGGATGTGCACAATTCTGCTGTCATAGCATCTGACACTGGCTGAGCAGCACATTGTGAAGACGCACATGTCAATGGCGATTCTTTCTAGTTATTCTTATTGCGCACATGCTTTATTGACAAGGCAGCGATGTGGTTGTTTCATAATAATCGTATACAATGTTACAAGGAAATGCCGTTGCCTGTTCCAAACACCTGCATTAGAGACCTACAGGGGCAGCATTCAATATTTGATTGGTGTTAATGTTAAGCACCTACAGCATAAGATGGCCAGTCATTACAGCAAAACGATGTGCCACTGATGCAGTGCAATATATGAAGGTATTCCTACTGTTGTCTGCACCTTGACCATGATCTTAGCTTGGTGGCAGTTATGGCAATCCTACACTGGAAAAAGATCTCTTGGAGCAAGTTGATATGGCAGGTACCAGGTATGCAAAGATATTTTCAAGCCATTTGTCTCAGCAAAGGCTACTGTTCATTTAAAGTTTTCCTTTTCCAATCATTTTATCCAACTAACACATCAGAAAAGCAACTGCAACTGATTTTAAAACATGCAGGAACCAATGCACTCAACAACTAACAGTGCACGTGGTCAACTGTAGAAATTACTGCACATGTTGGTGTCTTGAGAAAAGTGCATGCAGGGTGGCCTAGAAAATGTCTGCGCATGCTCACTAACTTTCCATGTGGTGGAAGTAAATAATTGTTGATATTGTGAAAGATGTAAACTGAGTCCTATTACCTGCTTTAAATTAGCATTTTGGATTCACATAGCTTAAGATCCAAATCCTTCTGGAATTGGTATTCCTAAATGCCCATCCCGAGACAATCATAGCAAAGAAAACAATATTTCATGAACTTTTGCATGTTTACCAAATTCAAATTGGTTAGCTCCAACTTTGGCAAGTCAAGAAACACATGTCACCTTGCTTTCACAAAACAAGCATTCAACTTCAATAATGTTGCAATCAGACTATATTGCCAAGAATTTTGGAACTAAGCAGACATGTTCAGACACCCAAGGTTTCAAACAGCACCAGAGATCAATCACTGAAATCACTCTATTACCACTTGCTCATCTTATTTTTGCATAGGAAAAGTAACTTGCTTTCTGTTTATGGTGCCTTTTCAGTGATTATGTAATGTCAGTCATGTCACCAGTCACAAAAGTAAATTTTCTGTAGGCAATGCTAAGACAATGACAATTGTGCAATGTCTTTAGGTAAGTATGTACTTTCCACGATGGGTGTTAGCAAGGAATCAATCAGCAAATTTTTAATCAGAAATCGATTTCACGTAAAATTACGCATCCTCAGTCCTTACTCAAATAGACATGCACATAGGGTTTTATTTTAGTATTTATTGTTCAATTTCAATTATCTAAACATAGCATTTTTTTATTTCACGAACGTAACTAATATGTCAAGATTGAATACAACCTCACATAATTTCTATTTGTTGTTGAATTCTACTTTGTTGTGTTTTTAATTGACTGTATTTCAAATTATAAATCTTTTCAACATCTTCGCAGCCAGTCTAACTCAAGTGGTTCGTACCAAAACAGCTGCATCGCACATTGCTTTGCACGAGCGTAGCTCTGGCGCCAAAAGCACAACCCCAAACCAAAAACTTTTTTTCATTGCAGTCTAGAAGACTGCCAAATATTTTAAGGGCTTGAACAGCTCTTTAGTACAATCAGCAGAAGAGCTATGGTGTTGGTAAGGCAACGGAAAACTGCTGGTTTCAGGCCGGTTTCAAAGTACAAATATATTGTATCCCAGCAGCCAACGTGTTAATTATCAGACCTAATTTTATCAAGCCCAAAATAAGTGTTTTGTAGCAACTGCAAAAATAGAAAAATTCTTTTTACACAGATAACTGTAGAGATAGTAGTCTTTGTATAGATCAGTGGTTCCTAACCTTTTCAGTGTCATGGCCCCTTTTTGACAATTTGAATGAAAGCTGTGGACCCCTTCAATAAAACTAGTTGATGCTGTTACGTACATACATGGCGTACCCGAATAGATAACCCCTGTGTTTTTTTAGTGCCCCACCGTTTGCTGTCTTAAAGATTATATCTTGCATGCCAAAAATCATTAATGTTATGTGGCACTTATCACGTAACAAATTGACATTGTTGTATAACAATCAAAATGAATTGAATTGTTTATACAAAGCACAGCTAAGAGTTGGATAATTTTAACTTGCATACCTTTGTTGAAGTGACTAAACATGTTCGTTCATATGAGCCAGATCTTGTATTGCCCTGTAGCCTGGATTATAAAGGTGCGCTCAATTTGTCATCTTTTGCAAGCTAGACCACCAGAGCGGGTAGTTCGTATTTCACTATTTTCCTTTCAACTTATACATACAAAGGTCATGGACAGTAAAGGTCGTAGTAAGTGTGAAGGGTGTGCAAAATGGGGATCCCATCTCAAGTTTACCTACTTTGAGGGAGCCTCCAGTTTTAGTTTAAAGTACTTTCAAAAATGTATGAACTTTTGTTTATGAATGCATTTTATTATAATGATTACATGTTATTACAAAATTTTATTTGGTTTGCTATATGAGATTGCGATTATTAATATGTTTTAACACATTTGGATTTTCAATCTAGAGATAAGAAGCCACACTAAAATGATAAAATGTAAATTGCCTATGACCAAAAAACAAGGGGCCCACACCTCAGGTCAAAATATAAAAGGCCTCCAACCAAGATGTTAAGGGACCCTAAACAGGCTATTTTTTCTTTGGTCATGGACAAGGTGGCCTCCTGACCATTCATACCCAGTTCTTATTCAAAGAAAATCCTCATTATGAACAAATCACATTAATTGCTAACTGGCAGAAAAAATAGCTGAAAAACGCAGAGAGCCATATGCATATGCATCTGACCTGTCATAACCTACATAAGGACAAAGCTCAGATTTGCCCTTTTGAGGAGCACCCTTGCTCATGCTGCAATATTCTATGGTGCCGGTGGTGCAGCATAAATTAAAAATCGGAGCGACATGGTAAGTGTTAAAAATAGACTCAAAGATGACTGGCAAAATAAACTCAAATTATTCATTTTGCACAATTTCAAACTTTTCTGAAAAACCCTAAAAAGGGTCAATAGTTCCAATCTAGGGACAAATTCACAAAATTCCTAGAACTGAGAGCACTGAACTGAACATCCTGAAATTGTCGTTCTCGCAACTGACGTCATTCACGTGACGATCACAAGAGTGCACTGAGGTGGAACAAGACAATTGAAAGCTCCAGTCAATAACATGTAACGCTGCATGTCATTGGTTAGAAAAAGAAAAAAATGATTGAGGTCTAACACTAAGTCCAACATTTTTCAGTGGTTATAGTTATTCCCGTACTATAGCTTGTTGTGGGTATCTGACATCTAATCAAAAAGTTGTAGTTGACACAACACATATAAAAAAATTAATCGCCAAACTTTATTCCTTTACTCTGAGAAGCAAGACAATTGACAAAAATAACTGGTCAGAAATTTCGCAGAGGTCAGAACTTTCGCTTGACACAGGAGTAGGAGCCAGAGTCAAATATTTATGATCTACCAGGAGCAGGAGCCGGACCCGGAGTCAACACGAACGCTAAAGTATCTCCAGGAGCCAATCAAAATTTAAAAAATAGCTATCAAAATTTCTGCAGTGATGTTTGTTTTGGTAAAACAGAATGGAATTGATTGAAACGTGTTTTCTAGCTAACGTCAGCGCTTTCGTATACGTTGCTGTCACAATGCTGCGGCGCCCTGAGCTAACCGGTGTCAGCAGTGCCAGATGAGGCTTTTAGGGTCCCTGAGGCACAATTGTTCGAGCGCCCCATCTCTTCCATAAAAACCAATGTCTCATGGTGTCCCCATAATACTCGTGTTCATCACACGAAATAACACACTTAGCAAAATCCAATGAAAAGGGTACATATGCAATGCAAAAACGAAAACGTTTGTCCTATCATAAACTTAGTGTTGCAACCTCTCCGGTGGTGTTGCGTTGATTGTGTGATTCACCACAAACGGGATGTGCGTGAAGAATAACACCATTATATATGCAGCGCAAGCAAGCAACAATAAGAGACATTGCGAGCATGATCTCTGTTGTTGCTTGCTGCCACGGTGCGAAGCTTTGCGCACATGCCGCTCGGGATTTTCGATCGCAACATTAGGAATGCGAAAAAGTTCTCAGTTTTTCCACCATGTTAGATACTCAAACTACAATAGTACTCTTCGTGCTTTTTTGCAAGCAAATTCATGTATCAGCTTGTCAAAAGTTTTGTTTCCGTGATAATTCGCTCTCAATACTTATCAGTGACAGATGATTTTAACGATGTTGGTGGTTGTGATTTGTGAAACGTTAACATTGGCATTGCTTTCGATTACAGCTAGTAGCTACCCTGATTTGACAACTAGACTTTGACGTTATCTTGGCTTTGTTATACTGCACTCATTCTTATCCAATGATGGCTTCTTAGTTCGCACGTTTAATGTTAGAGATCAAGCTTGACTCAAACCCATGTCAGCAGACGTGGCATCTTTTTCTTAATTTGCTCATCTCGTTTTTCTTGTTCTACTCTGAGTTTTCTTTTAGCCGCTCCACTTTTATATTTCCGCTGCGTTTGGCCTGAATTTGTGATATCCGCAATCTTAGGTACGAGGCACAATGTTTTCTCACCACACTCAAGGACGACAACCGTCACTCAGTGGCGTAGCAGCCATTTGGACATTCAGGATTTATCCAGGGATGGCAGAATCAGAGGGGCGGCAAAAGTTGGCTTAAAACAGTACATTGTAGAAACTATTCTGCACTTTCAAAAGTATTCTGAGCACAAAGTTTTCGGTTTGTTTAATATTTTTATCCTAAATTCAAATTGTTTTTCTTTGTAATTCTGTTGAACGCATCCACTTAAAACACAAAACTACTGCACTTCAGCCACGTTTGTACACGCTACTCACGTTGCTTGACCCGAAATAATACTTTGATTGTTACATATGGCTATCATTGTTACCTGTGATTATGTCTCAATACCATACGTCACAAAGGAGCTCAATAATATATCGACATGACTTGATGCTCTGTGAAGTTGTTCGGTTTTTGCGAGGAGAGTGCACAAAATAGATAGCTTTTGACTTGCAGTTTAAAGTTGATACAACGGTCAGATAGGATAAATTTTAAGTATCTTTGAAGCATTTCAAACTGCAAATGAAGCGAGCGAAAGAAAGTGGCTGTTATTTCAGAAAAAAGAGAAAAACTAGGGAAGAGGAATTGAAAAAGAATGAGGGCGCCATATTGAAATTTGTAAGGATCTCTTCGCACGCCATTTCATCAAGCGAGATGCATGATGTTAGCAGTGCTGGCACCAGTGAATCAATACCGGAAGTTGGGGAAGAAACAGCGCCTGGCCAAATTAGAAATCATGTAGAAGCCGATGTTGAGAGTAATATAAGTAAAGCATATGCAGCTGAATCTCGAAACGATGTTATAACAATCATACCGAATTATGTAGCTAGTTGGCCAGAACTAATAAACCATGATATAAGAGTTGAGTTAGTCCAGTGGTTTCCAACCGGGGAGGAATTCCTCCCCAGGGAGGAATTTCATGAGTTCAGGGGAGGAATTTCCACTTTCTATTTAAGTTACCTATTCGTTGTACAGTAAGTGTTGTACTTCTTTTTCAAGTTGACACTGCCTCTTTCAATTATTTATATCACTTTACATTTGTAAGTTATTTAGTGGACTATCACATTGTTTTTGTTGATAAACTTTAACGCCATTATTTGACAGCAAATAGTTCTTGTCCCACTTTTTGATCAAGTTATTGTCGTCAATAGAGACCATTTTTCATTTGTAATCCATACA
>Ga0210059_1006803_pt1 | contig 18274 bp, 7 predicted proteins | sample Ectturendosymbi2_FD_188042 | JGI IMG/M metagenome (GOLD analysis project Ga0210059, IMG submission 188042) | Ecteinascidia turbinata endosymbiont from Florida, USA - Sample 2 (SPAdes) (version 2) | ecosystem: Host-associated > Tunicates > Ascidians > Unclassified | place: Key West, Florida... | reverse complement strand
ATTGTCAACAAGAAAAACGATCCTCCAACAACTGCTTTGGGCGATCCTCTCAAATGCAGTTGTCGATTGTCCAGGTAAGCAGCAGTGTTGTAGATCGTTTCGTTAAAATTGTACAAGAAAGCCACCAGCAGCTGCACCCCTTGAAAAGATAAATTAACCGTTTGAAAAAAGTCATGCTTAAAATTGAGGCGAAAACTAATTTGCATTCACGGGCTTTAGACCTACAGTGGACATTTCGCCGGCATTCAAGACCTGAGATAAACATCATTTAACAGGAGGCTCAGGACTCTTGTAGGGCAAATTATGTGAAAATGCAGTTCATTTATCGAACAAACATGCACTTCCTGAATGACAGGCAAAAGTAAATCGATTGGTTTAGGTTTAACCTGGCAAGTGAGTCTTGGCAAATACGATCATCCCGCGGTCTTTGCTTAAAGTTTAATTTGTAAACGTTTCTTCTCGCTTGCTTTATTGGATTGCGCTGAACAATATCTTTCTTGCATCGGCTGGAGCTCTAAGAGAACACGCCGCAAGCGCAAAGTTTCGCGTGTTGCGGTTTGTACTGGGCAATGCGCATAGGAAATACAAATTTAATGTTAGCAACACTGAAAAGTCTGCTGAGAGCATTTATTTTGGTTTTCTAAGCTCATGAACTATTACGCCTTTTACGCGAGGCATTACAGACACACCAGATATAATGAGACAATGAAAATTAGGTATTCAGGTCATTTCGCTAATGAGAAGAAATCTTTCACTTTAGATTGCCCAGAATAACGCAGACTAGTGGTTAAACTCACAAAAATATTTTGGAAATGCTTTACTCAAAAAAAGTTTCAAATTAGCAATGATTTGAGCAATTTTGATATGTTTTTGATTTTGCACATGTGCACTACAATATTTTACAAGCATAAAAGACTGATATAACTAGGTTCATTTTGCTCACCAGCTTTTTAGCTGCCCTTAATACACGATTGACTAAATGCAAAGGAGTGTCACGACACCTAATGATTAAAATACAAATCTATGGGACTGACAAAATTTGGAGGAAATTCTTTAATTTGAATTTATGTGGTGTATTAGAATGACAAGTTCTGCTGCCAAAGCCATGTCAAAATTCACCAAAAGTCCTCCGGGCTCCATATGGTGTGGTTACATCCGTGACGGCACATCGCGTCACACGCCCAGAGCGGGCAAACGGGAAGTACTTTAAAAATTCATTTGCACACACGCAACACTAAAGTTAACCTGGTCAAGCGGGGAACCTCTATTGTTGCTTACTCGTTGCACTTACGGACTTGGAGTCCTTCCAGTTGCGTGTTCGTATCTCCTTAAGGAGCAACAACATATTTCAGAGCCGAGTTGCTCGTGATTTCATGTGGGGTCTAGTGCACCATCACATCGTGATGAAACCATGCCTTCTTATGATTGTTTTCAAAACATCTTAAAAGATTATTCAGATTATCTTTTCAAGATTAAATTCTGATTTGACATTGAATGGATAGTGTCAGACGAGGGCCAAAAATAAATCAAATATTCGCTTGCAATTACCAGACATTTTTCATTTGTGATAGTCCAATTCAAAATGCATATATTCGAAACTGAGGTAATGTTTCAAAGGTCACGGGATATGAAAATAATATGAGACGTTTTGCTGTTAAAGAATGCGGGGCAGAGTTCCTTTGGTTGTTTGAAGTTTGAAACTATCGAAATTTCGAACGCAATTTACATCATTTCATGCAATACCCATTGTTACCACGGAAATTCTCAAAATTTGTGACAAGTCAACTTTGATAACTGAATGACACAAAAGCAGTGTTTGGGCCTAGAAACTGTTGAAAATCATTTGGTGCAGCCAACTTGGAAACGTACCGATCAGTTGTTCTTTAAAGACTTTACGTGAAATAGGAAACAATTTCAAAAACACAACTTGAGCTGCAAATTAGCTTTTGAAACGTTTATCAATGGGCGAAGCGCTGTTCGCTATGTTGCTATGTCACAAAATACCCAAACATGTGCTGCCAACAAACAAAATTCTGACAACCTTTCAATATTGCGGTTTCTGTGAAGTCATTTTCGCAATGTTACCTGTAAGTGCGTCGGTAACAGCCAGTGAAACTTTCATCATCGAAAATCCATCATTCAAGCGGTTTTTGATAATCACGCACACAACCATCCCATTTCCCAGTACAATCAAGAACCCGACAATGATACAGATTGCAGCAAATATTCCAGCTCCTGTCATGCTACATTCTTCACACTGATTCAAAGTCACGTTTTGGCAAAGTGTAGAAGCTTGGTTGGAGCAGAAGGCAGGCAATCCGCAAAGTTTAGATTGAGTTAGATTGATGTATACAAAACTATTGCTTGAATTTAGTGTGTTATTGAAATCGGGAGGAAACCCTGTGGCTGAATTCATTTTTGTGACTGTTTCGAAAAACAGCTGACGATCATCTGGTGCAGCCCCCAATACTAGCGTCACATCAGGCGTGAACAGCCGTTGGTCTTGGGCATTCAGCGTTAGATTTGATTCCCATGTTGTCGTCGTTGGAGTTTGGAGGAACGGAGTAGTGAAAAATTTTGCATTGGATCCAAAAACTGCTTGCCTTGCGTTTGATTCACTTTGTTCAGATGTGGTCATCTTCGATTGGAGTGTTGCTATAGATAATGTTTGGAAGTACCATCTGAAATCCCAGTGAAAGTATGGCTCACTTTTTTATGTAAAGCAACTTATCCTTTAACATATAATGCGTAAAGGATTAGCACTTTCAGAAGTGTGCTATACTTGTAGCTCAATGGTTTTCATCCTTTTTTGGCCCATGGACCATCTTTATAAAAACATCTGATGAGTCCCTTTACTATGCTGACACCTCATAAACAACTAGTTGAAATTGTATTGCACATAGGTCAGTGAAGGTTTTATCAAGGATTTAAGAAACTCTTTGTGGACCATTAGAAATTCCAGGTAGACCACCGGTGGTCCACCTCGACCACATTGAGAACCACTGTTGTAGCTCAAATGACATAATGTTTTGCACCATACTGAAGACGCATTTATAACATTGTTTTGAATAGTGTTAATCAGAGATTGTTATGAAATTTTCCACTTTGTTTTGAGGATTTTTGACCCCGTGAAAACTTTGGATAGTGTTTTTGGTAAGCGAAATGAACGATAAGGTGAATATAACTCCAATAATGAAACAATGTCATAAGCTGCATATCTTCGGACATACCACTACAGTAAATACTTGATGCTTACGTTGTTTGAAAAAGTGTAGCGGTTTCAAGGATTGGTAGTACTACTCAAAAATAATTAAAACTACATTCTAAAAACTGCTGCTAAGCAGATGCAGAAAAGCTTCCAATATTTTACACTGTACAGCAGTCGATAGAGAACAGCAAAACTTTGAAGAAATATAAGCCTTTCACTGTGCAAATGAAACGAAACTTAACAAACTATTTTTGGCGAAATATGGTTGTTTTCTTTGTAAGGAGAAACTACACAAGTAGTGCACATAGGCGTAGCCAGGGGGGACAGAGGGGCCATGCCACCCCCCAATTTTTAGAAAACATAGTCATTTTGTCCTTTGAGAGGCGTTTTTCCAAACAAAATAGTGTTATTCACCTAAAATCAAACATTTTTTTGGCCCCCACTAAATTTTTGGGCTGGCTACGCCACTGGTAGTGCAGAAGAGATGTATCGTTTCCATTTCTAGAGCTAAGCGTCGTAACATCTAGGTTTCGATTTTATTCGTTTCATACAGCTCATTTCCAGTTGGCCAACGAGATATCGTAGCTTGGAAAACAAGCTCTGTGGGTTGTTTTTTTGACACGGTCTGGGCCAAAATAGAACCTAAAATTTATTTCTTGCTGCAATGGTTCACGCCACCAAGCACATGATAAGTGATTTCCAACCATTTGTGGGTGGTAACATATTTTTCTTCTTCAGCTTATTGCACCTTTCCCTAGTAGACTGAAAATTAGTTGCATTTTCTTCATATGACTTTTCACAACATTTTAGGATCTTAATATTTTTTTTTACTAGAGTCTTACATTACTTTCAGTTTTGGCACACTACAGTACGTATGATATCCTCTCCCTTTGAAGAAAGATCTCTGTTACAGTTGATTCCGTGCCGAAGTTTGATTCTCTCGAATAGCTGTCAATGCACTGCTGTCATTGCATAACTCAGGATTTGTAGTTGGTCAGTATGCGCTAGTTTAAAATTATAAATCTGACTGAAATCATTTGTTTCACTTGTAAATGAAGAACGAAACGGAGACAAGTGTAAAAATACATAAAGAATTATTATTTAGTTCTGTACTGTTATACTGTAAAGTATAAACCGTTGTATAAACATCGTTCATATACAAACTGCATTGCATTCGTTGATTGGAGTTTCCAATATATACTGGCACAAAGCTAGTTGCGAATTACAACCTGTACTGCATGATGATAAATAAAAACTATACAAGCTATTCTTTATTTCTTTATTATCAAGTAAAATGCCCCAAGAACCGTTGCGATGAGCCGAACATTTTTCACTAAGTATCCCAGAGCTCAAGCCTGTTTTGTTCCAACTTTCACAAAAAAATGGGTTCAAGCCACATGTTTCAGTTACTTTTATTTTGTTCATCACAGGTTTCATTGCATGTTAGTCTTCTTAGCACGTCCATATAATATTCAATACATTAAACAAGTGTCTTGAATCAGCAAAAAGGAAAAAAATTAAACAACTACAGAGTTGACATTCTGTTCCTGTGAAACGTCACCAGGGCTTTTCATACCGACAGGGACGCCAGAACGGGGGCTAATGACGGGGGCACTGCCACCCTGACCTTTGAATGGGGAGGCAACAGGGGTACAAGTGCCCTTACATAATAGCATCATAGATAATATCAGGGACGCCGGAGAGCGGTGAAATGATGGGGTATTTCCCCTATCCTTAATGGAAAACAGGGGCGGAGTGACTTTACATAACAGAATCACAGGTAATTTTATGGTTTATCAAGATCGACTTGAAACAAATTTATTGCAGCTATTGGCGAACCCACAAAATACAGAATAGTTTTCCATAATTTCTGCTATTGTTTTTGAGATCAACATTGTTGCTGCGCAAAAACAAGCGTAATTGCTAATTTTTTTGGTTTTTATATGTTTCCATTGCCCTCAACCCTTTTATTGCCCCTCCTGCCCTACCGCTGTCCCGGCGTCACTTCATACCGGGGATTTTTTGCACAAAACCGTGTTGCGTACCGGGCAGGTTTTGAAAATGTACCATGATTATGGCAGTTTAATATAACTCCTTGCAATTACAGCACAAATAAGTGCTTCATTTGAATCTGTTATTAATTATACTTCCAAAATACTTGAAACGGACAAAGCTGGTAACTTTGTGTTTTAGTATGGGAGAGCTGATGAGAAACTGACTCACTTGAAAGCTTGGTAAAATAAGGTTTCAGTTAGGTACTTTATTGTGTTCTCGTGGAAATAAAGAATGCTGCAGAGTTCCCACTTCATGTTAGTAGATTTCATGCCATGCAAGTACAGAAAAATGTGTCGTTGAAGTCGGAAAACGTGGAAGTCGTAATTTAAATTACATTTTGAATGTAGTATTTTGTTCTTACCCAAGCAAATTTTCTGTTATGGTAGTGGAACACTGCTTGCAAGATTGGAAGCAATTTGCTCATTTCCGATGCATGAGTAAATTCGTGTTACGTCGAAATAATTCAAAACTAACGAACCAGAATTGGTGAGATGCGTTTAGATAAACTTAATGGTATGAGTTGAAGACGTTGGTATATTCGTAACTGTAAAACTGTATCAGGCCATCGCTTTCACGATATCAGTTCTCAGTTACTGTGGGTTCAGTAACTGAAAATAAGACAGTTCGGTGACGGTTAAATGTTTTGTTTGCTTTCCCGAAACCTTGCAGAGCAGTGCTGTGCTTATCGACTCATACAATGCAAAGTGAATGGACGTTGTAGCGCTTATTACTTTCCATAGATCACCTTATTTGGTTCTGGTGTGCTGGCAGCTGCAAACCGCGCGGAAATTCGTCTTCCTTGAAATTTCCCCTTTGGAGATGGAAAGCAAACGGTTCTAGGACAATTACAAACTGGACAACTGCCAATTAGGACAAATGACAACCAACACGACTGCTGATGGCAATTGTCCTGTTGGCAGTTGTCGGGTTGGCAGTTGTCCTAGTTGGCAATTATTCTGTTGGCAGCTGTCCTGATACCAAGGTTTCCGTAATTGCATAAAATGTGTCAGTTGAAAGATGCCGAAAAACAAGGCTCGCGTCCTTGATCAAATTCGCCGACAATAACATAACGACTGATAAAAATTAGCTGCTGATTAGATTGACGCTTAAACGTTTCTACCCTTGGCACTTTTAAATGTTTGCTGCTTCGAAATAAATAAATTCTAAAAAACAAAACGTTAAAAGTGACGTGACGGAAACAGGCGAAAGTTTCATGACTTTCTTGCGAAACTTTGCAAATATGAAACGGTTATATTTACTTTGTTATAGAAAATGGTAAGCCAAATTAGTTGAAATGCGTTGCGATATCTGTAAAACGTTACTTGTTTGAGGTTATATCCATCATAATGAGTGTTGTTTTGATTTTGTTAAACTGAACAACCCTTACACTGTGGTACCATTGTCGTCTGTGAAGAGTTTTTGTTTGGAAACCAGCAGCCTTTTCACTTTAGTACCCAGTTTTGGAAATATATGTCCAGTCTGATTAAAAGAAAATGATGTCAGATCTTGAAACAATAAGAATTGAAAGCAGCGTAACGATAAACGTGCGTGTCTGCGAAAACAAAGTGACTCAGCATTAATGGCTGATAACCCCTTATTAGACCGCCTGTTTCTACAGCAAAGTTGTAAAATGTCTGGCCATCCGCGGTGATGCGAAATATCTGAACGTATTACGTAACATCCTGTTTTCGAATGAAACGCTGCACGGATCGTTGACGTCACATACCCTTTCTTTCAGACTTGCTGCAACACTGCGAGGCGTCACCGGTTTGGCGCGATGAAGTTTACCGACGTCCACGATTTCCAACGCCGAGGCAAATATGGTTCAAAAAACAAGAGGACAACCGTAGGGTGAATTAATTGGACAAGCAAATGTTTAATCGGACTAGCTACAAGCTGACACGAAGAAAATCGCTTTAGACCTGGTTGCTCGTGCTCCGACAAAAGCTGCAAAAACACATCAAAGCCAACCCACCGGGTGGACGTAATAGAGAAACTCTGTAGAAGGTGATGCGAAATTGATCGATCAATAACCAAAAATGGGGCGTAATGGTACGTCTGAACAGCAATGATTAAAATAATTATGTTCAAACACATCGGCGCTTCACCGACGAAGTGAACTTTAAAGGGAACAAAAGTTAAATCGGATCATCCAGACTGCCCGGTGACAAACCCTGTTTGAAGGAAACCAGAAAAACGTTGCATTAACCAAGAAAAAAAAATTCAGAAGCTCGAAAAAAATATTCTCCTCAAAATCGTACAAAGAGTTGAGAAACAATATTTCAAAAAAAGTTCGAAAAAATATATTGGTCGGGTTAGGGCAGAAACCTCACCTGCACCTTCTGCACCTCGCGAAATCTTCGCAGATAAATCTATCAAAGAATCTTTCCATTACTACATAACTAAGTCTAAGTAAGGTGATCTATGGAAAGTAAACTTTTCACAGCAAAGATGCACTGAATATTCGGAACATACAGTATATTTCGTCTTCGGGGGAAGATATTTTCAACTCTTACTCATTTTAGTTAGTATAACTCATTTTAATTAGTCTAACTTCAAAGCAGAAGTCAAAGCAATCGTTTCGATGTAGTGCTTGATTTCTGTAATCCACACTCGTTTTCAGTTTCAGGCAGTTGATTTTGTTTTCGTAAAAAATGCAAATGAACAATTTTGAGAATGAATATGTATTGATGCGTTCCTCTGCCACCAGGACTAAAAAATTTGCAATCAAATGAGAAAGCAGGTCTTAGAAATAGGTTCAGTAATATTTTCCATAATATTTATCTTCAAAACAAGCACTAATCGTAAAAAATACCAGAATCTTTACAACCCTGGCTACAAAAAAACAAAACAATATTTAAGTAAGATACTATGTTTTAAATAAGATTGACATTGAAAACACTATGATTGAGATTGTTATTGTCTAAAACACGTTCCACAGATACGCAAATTCGAATATGCTCTGCTTTGTCTAGACATGGATGAAAATACTTCAGTAATTTAGACCTTCTGCGCAGTCGTTTCAACATACCCGGTTGAAGTGTATTGTTAAGGCTGTCATGATAGCTTTTGCAAATTTAAGATTGCTGTAAATATGCGTCAAACGAAATGTGTCCAGAACAAAGAAAGATTTATTTTTGTAGCAAAATCAGGCCCGCATCCAGGGAAAGGGGCAACAGGACAAAACATATCGGTATGTAGTGGTTACGTACTACATGAAGTTGCAATCTTTTTGCCCTCCCGAAAATACCAGCTGGTTGCGATCATGAACTAAACTATATGAAATTTCCTTGCAGATCATTTAACACAATAATTTAAAATTGTTGCTTTAAAACAATCTGCAACGTTTAATTTGCAGCCAATAACACGAATTCTGAATTGAAAAATGATACATTTAAGCCTTAAGGCATGTGAAGCAACAAGAACTTCGAGCATCATTGAAATACAGACATTCTAGTTCTTATTCTTATTGGCTACAAAACTTGCAGCAAGTTTGCTGCCGCTTTCATCACGATACTTTTGATAGTGGCATTATTTGCCGAAACGTTTGCGTTATGATTTTCACATTGTTTGTTTTTGTTAGTAAATTGTTCAACACTTCAACCTATCATGAACCTTGGTATGAACATCATTTATAATCATAGACATATATAACTGTCAGCATCAGTCACAAAGCAACTCTAAATAAAATTTAAAAAATGGATGATTGCCAGGGTCCTGTGCACTTCATTATTTCACAGACTTTGTTTTACTGCTTCATCGCTTATTGAGGCGAATATATGTGCGTGGCATTCTATGGGACATTGTGATTCAAGAAATGTTCTTTAGCGCAATTGAAATTCGTGTCAGAAACGCCTTCTTTAGTCTGGTGCAACCTAAGTTTGTTCAAAGGAAAATTTCATATCTAAATTTGCAAAGGTTGTTTGCCATTTCAGAAACAGAACATTCAAACAAACATTATAACTGCATTACGGCAAATAGCTGTTTTGTCCATGGCAATGGGCATAATATGAGAATCTTACGGGACTAATCCCATGGTATGGAACAATTAACTTGACATTTCAAATCTTAAGTAATATTAACTTAGATAAAATACAGATTTAGAAGTACATGTAATTTTAATAAGTTAAATTTGTAAAACAAAGACAAGTTCAAAAAAATTCAACCAGAAAACTGTGCATTCAGCTTTGTTTGACATTAACTTAACTGCAAGCAGCGTATGGGACAAGCTGGTGGAACTTGTGTCCGACTGAGAAAACGTGCAAAACGCAAACGTTCAGTTAAAATAGGAAAATCAAAATCTCAAAAGCCCTATACAGGCGGAAAAATTTCCAACCGATAATTACGACCAATACAGTAGATGAGCAAATGTAAAAATCCTTGTGGAATGAGAGCACTGCATAGTCGAAAATGACGGAAGAAAACGACTTTTAAAACCAGCTGGGCAATTGAACATTACACTACAAGAGAAAATATGCAGCTGCAGAGTATCCACAGATTGCGTAAAAAAACAATTCCACAGCAGTCAAACCTAGTGGAAACATTGCTCGTATTGTTTGCTATGCTAATGTACAAGACTTGATAGAGAAAAGAAAAAATCTGAAGGACACCAAAACTGCAGTCTGTGAAGATTTAACAAGTACCAGATACAAACTCTACACCTATTTGCAAACTCATCACAACATACAAAAGTACGTAAGTTTGCAATGGAGCCATAAAAGTAACAGATAAAAATACATGACCCTATAAAAATGCTGATAATCTTTTCCAAATAAACATTTATACAAACTGGAAACAGTTGAGAGTAAAATTTTTAGTAGATTTGCATGCTGAGTGAAGTCAATAATAATCTTAAATGCGACGTTTCCCTATTTTCTAGTGTGTATGTTACGATCTTAGACAATTCATTATGCTTGTAAAATTTCCATGCGCGATTTGCGTAAAATCTTGTAGAAAAATACTAGCATATGTATCTTGTGACTTGTGCGAGAGTTGAAGGCATTTAAATGTATTGATGTGTGTCTTTCCATATTTAATGACACTGATAAGTTTCAGACAGCTAAAATGATGCATCAATTCAAGCATAGGTAGCTGTCTATCATCAGTATTCAATGAACTGTTCAAAAATCGGACAATATATATTCATATACTGTAATACTAGACTAAAAACATTACAAACATATTTATTTCACAGGAAAATATTGGCTACCCATTAAAAATTTCTTGCTTGCTTATGAAGGAGTTAAGGTTTGGTAATCTTTGGATCCAAATTTAAAATCACGGTACAACTTTTTATACTTTCAAGAAAAGTGCAAATTACAATTCCTAAACCAAAGTTAGCCTTTCCTAAACTGTTCATACTAGCATGAAATAAATGTTACCTTATGTATTCCTCATTAATATATCCCTATTTCTGCCATAAAACTAGAGCTGGACACAAGTAGAAAACCATCTGGTTAAATCATATACGCGGGAGATGCGCAAACTTTATATAATATGATTTGGATTAGTTTATTTCCCATTAATTGTGATATTATTCTGTGAATGATCCAGGTTTGATAAAATACAATGTTTTAATCTTCTTTTAACTTGGAAACCCGTCTGTCATTGTGCTTGAATACTTGTGGTTTGTAATTTTTTTGCTCATTCGATTTATCTCGTCTACTTCGTGAGCTTTGTTTGTGAGTGTCAGAAACAAATAAACGGAACTGAAAAATTAATACCGTATACCTGGAATATTATGACGATGAGAACCATTACTATATGTTTACCGAACACGATAATGTTTACGTAGTCTCAATGTCAAGACACGAATCTCCAGAAAATAGGCTTGTTGGGGTCTTTTATAGAACACACCGAAAAAAGGCTAAACAAATTTTAGTTGGCCCCATTACAGCCGAAGCACTCTAATTGAGGGACTTTGAGGCGCCTCAGCCACGACTCTTTTGAGGCTAATTGCTAGGAATGCACATCGATAATGTACTTTGTATTAGGCTGCTAGTGTAGTTTAGCTAGAGCTGCATGAAATGGGACAGCCGCAATTTGCCATGGGATGCGATCAAAGAGGAAATAGTGTCCCAGTTACAGCACAAGCCTGCAAGTTAGACCACTATTCATAACCCTTCCTTTGCGCATAAGACACCAGCTACATGTCTGCATTGCTGTCGCTGACACCAGTTACATGTTTGCATTGCTGTCACTTAATTTAATAGTTTTCTAACGTTTTTTTTTGAAAACTAACAAACTTTACTTGATTTTCTGTAGGTTTGACGGAGTTTTGACACTATTTTAGTGAATATAATAATGCATTTGATGTACTTCCATCTGCTGAATGCATGATACTGTAAATATCGCTCATCATTCTTGTAACAAACGTCAGGCAGTTCTTCCTTTCCCCTTAAAGCTAATCACTGCCCTGCACTGAGAGCAACGTTTCATCCGGCAAAACCGGACGCATTGTCCACGTTCTAACGATGGCTTTACCATAGAGAACATAGTAATGTTGCACTGTGTTGCACACATTTGCTTGTACAGCCCTAATTTTACGTAAGAATGCAAAATGCTTGTTTTTCTACAATATCAGAGTTAGCCACATTGATTGGTAACCTTTATTTGCTTTCAACCTTTACTTGCATGCAATCTGAATGTCACTACTAATTTGCTTGAGGAAGAAAATTAATAAGGCAAGGTGGTGACGAAGATTTTCAGCTTTAGCTGCCTATGGCTACCGTATTACAGATCATGGTTAAATTTACCATGAAAAGTGTTTACTTGTTCCTGTTACGGCGCATCGCGTCATATGCCTAAAGCGCGCAGTCAGAAAGTGCTTCCAAAAGGTAGCTACGCACAAGCATTAATAGAATGAAAGAGTGGACCTGGTCGAGCAGGGAATTTCGATTGTTGCTTGCCCGTTGCATAAGTGGATTTGACGTATGGGGCGTCGTTCGTAAAAAAACTATATCGGACAGATTTAGCACAAAAACTGCTATCTCTGTGCATGTTCAGATATCTCTTGCACATATTTAGCTGTCTCTGCACATATTTAGCTGTCTCTGTGCATATTCAACCATATCTGCCTATCTTTGCGCAGCGATAGCTATCTCTGCGTGCATTTAGCTATCTCTACTCTGCGTGCCAGTTTTGCCACTCTGTTGTTACGGAAAAGTACTAGATTTCATGATTAAAAAACACTAGATTACAAAAGCAAACTTCCACACAATGAAAATGCCCAGAAAATGCGTTGCAATGCCAACCATAGACACTGTGCAACTCATTGTAAACCAGAGACAAACAAAACGGCAGATAGCAGCAGTGCTTGTGCTTGTTTGTACAGGTCACTGAAACTTTTAACAGATGACCAACTGACTTCGCAGCGGTTTAACTCAAAGCATATTATGTTGCCTTGCGTAATTTGAGATTTAATTAGGTAGAATCTTTATCAAATTACAATTGCACTAAATCAAAACGTCTCAATTACAGTTACAATTGCACAAAGTAGTGCAATTAATTATATACAGCTCACTCATAAGAAAACTCTAGATAGCCATAAAAAACACTAGATGAAATGAAAAAACTAGATCTAGTGGAAAAACACTAGGGGTGGAACCACTGCTGCGTGCATTTAGTTATCTCTGCGCAGAGAAAGCTATCTCTGCACATATTTAGCTATCTCTGCGCAGAGATAGCTATTTCTGCACGTATTTAGCTAAATTTGCATGCATATTGCATATATAGCGCGGAAGTGTGTCGGAGGAAAGCATGGTATCCTGTCTGAAGAAAAACGTGGTGTTCTGTTTCAGTAATCCAGACAAAACCTGGGCTACTGCAAGGCATGAATTCCCTGGTGTCATACAAAGCAAGGTGGTTTCAGGTCTAAATTATACTGTTCTGATTATAATATTGGTTTGTGTAGACGAAGGACTACAAGAAACTTGTGATGGTGCTCTCAGTGTTAGTGACATTTTTGCTCATAGTTTCAAAGAGGATCTCGTCAATTGTTAAGTCCGACCATTCCAACTATTCTCACCATGCGCAGCTCACGGCCTCTCAGCGCCTTCAAGTGCACTAAGCGATTGCTCTCACAGAAAGAGCGCGTTGAAAGCGGAGGGCTCGCTTGGAGATGAGGACTGTATTGTAAAGAGAAAACGCTGTCACAGAAAAAGCGCATCGAATGAAGCGCTCGGTTAGGCCTTATTACCTGAAAATAACGTCAGCAACACACCTTATCACTTCAGCACAGGCGTTCCCAACCTTTCCATTGCCATGTACCCCTTCAGCATTCCGACAATTGAGCATGTACCCCTACAGCATTTCAACAGATAAGCATGTACCCCTTCAGAATTTTTGACAGATGAACATGAACCCCTGAAATTCCTTATGACAAAACATTTTCTTATGATTATTCACAGATATATTTAACAATAAGCATATAATGACTTTTGAACTGATATATGTATAAACATTTGAAAATAAACAAAATAAAAATATATTTTTATCTCCTGTTGCTGACTTTAAATGTACCCCTACAGATAGGCAAATCAGTGCCGTAACAGCCCAACTCTGCCCTCCTCAAAATGCTTGCAGGGGGCCCCCTGATGTTGATTTATAAAAAAGTTTGACGTTATGCTACATCTGGAGACCGAATGGCCTTCAAAACAAAATATCCTAATTGCAGACACATTTTGGCAGAATCAGGCTCGTAGCCAGTTTTTTCGGTTTGGAGGGAAAATAAATTTTTAGGAGGAAAGATTTTTGTTTTTATCATATGTTTAAAACAAATTTTTCTGAGCACAAGAAAATTTGGGGGCGCACAAAAAAGATTTGGGGATAACTGACCCTGAATGCCCCCACCCCGTGTCTGCGGGCCTCGGCAGAACCGTCGCCAGAAAATCTTCCATTGGGGGCCTGCATGTTTTTTCAGGGGGCTAGTTATTCTGAAAATTTATATTTAATTCACAATAAGAACAGCATTTTCAGATTGTGCAAAGTAATTATAAATATTTTCCCGTAAATGCCCATAATAGGCTCGTAGTTTCCAACTGAAATTTTTTGAACGACCTTAACAAAGGGAATTGGGTCGGAAATCATTGTCATTTAATTGACGGCGATGATTTACAGATGTCGCAATGAAATTATGAAAAAAATTATGAAAATTATGAAAACATCATTGCCGAAGGAGCAAACATGAGGCCGGTCAAAGCATGTGCGCCGCAATGAACGTTTCCTTTCATTAGCGCAAATTGATAAACTTTACCATGAGCTTAATTGAAATACACTTACAAAGCGTGCACATTCAGATTTTCTCTAACCAAAATACGCATGCATAAGCCTTGTTGATGTCTGGACTTGCTAATCTCCTGGTGCATGGCACATGTTTATATTAATAACATTTTGTATCTCAAATCGCCTATAAATGTTAACAAATACAGACTAAGACCTACGTGAACGCAACAGTTAACATCCTTAAGTCACTAACTGCACTATTCTGTTTTGGAACAACTTAGGAATGATTGCTAAATAGACTGTTCTAACTACACAATTAACTCCATCTGGCTGTTCAAACAGCAGGTGTAACTTTGGTCGTAAGCACCAAATCTTGCTGGTAATAGTGTCACGAAAATGTTGATCGAGTCATGTCTTTCTACCCAGCGTGTGGCGCAAATTGGTTTCAGCTTCTGTCGCAAAGAAGCCGAGCCTGAAACGTCTCTTTCAACATTGTCTGGAAATATCGACACACGCTGTGCAGAACGTGACAGAAAAACGTGTCCGACATAATTGCCATCGCATTTCTAATAACTGGCAACTGCGATGAAGTACTAATGACCAAATTAATAACATGGTTGCAGCAATGAGTCTACATGGTCAAAGGGTACAATTCTTTCACTCTAGCCTGGACACCACGATATTTTACGCTCATATTCCTTGCGCCATCATAATCTTGCCCACATATATGTTCCAGATTAAGCCCAAGTTCAGATAGTTGGGTGAGAATTGTAGATGCAAGATCTTTGCCTGTTGTTGAAGAAATTGGAACATAGCACAAAAATTCTTCGTGCACTTTGGTATCTTTGATAAACCGAACGTATCAACTAAGTTGCTCTGTTTGACTTACAACAGTCGTTTCATCCGCTAGTGTCGAAAAGTATTTGCATTGGGAAATATCGGAAAGTATTTGCTTTTGTATGGCATCACCCACCAAAGATATAATTTGATTTTGCACTCTCCAGCTAAATATGAAGCGTTGCGGGGAGCCTTTTAAAAGAGGTCAGATGTTTGCTTGTCCGCAGCCTCCACTCGCAGTAGGCAGTTTCATTCAGTGAAAATGCACCAGGGTCTCTGTGACCCCTCAATGGTATTTCTTGCCGAACGCAAAATTCAATAGTTCTGATGATATGTGAAAGACGATTTCGATTTTCCTCGACAGCCTTCTGTTGACTGCTGTTTAAAGCATTTCGTTCATCTCTGGATTTGTCGGCACCTGTCTGCACAAAGTTATCGAACATGGCTGCACATAATTTGTGATAGTGACAGTTTTGGTGATGGTTGCAATGTTCCTTTGCCTTTTTGTAGTTGCAGTGTAGTCCCGAAACTAATGAGCCGGGAGATTTTGCGCTACGACTGACAGTCTGAGGAGCAAACACAACGTACCGTTTGCAAAAAGCTCCATTATAAATATTACTGTACGCCAACCATGTAAATTCGTTTAACCATTTTTTCTGGAAACTTCGATTTTGAGCACCAACTGTTACATTTGGAAACGAGAAATCTGAAGGAGGGACCAGCAATTAAACAATATTTTTCGTCGATCAGCATCAGTCAGGGGAACTCCAACGAAGTTACAAATATCATTTTCACTACTGAATACTTGACTGGCAGACTCTGAGCACGAGCTAGTATAATTTCTATCTCTTTTGCAAAAGTCTCTTTCTCTTTACGGACTCTTTTTCCGCTTGCGTTGCACAACTACGAACTTATCCATATTTCCTCGCATTCTTCTGACTATCACGGTCCCCGAAATTCGAACCACAGGAAGAAGGAACAACTCCAATCGTAACGCATTGCGCAACACTTGCAGAGTTTGTACGTCGTAGAATGTATGAAGCAGTTTCTCTCAATGCCATTATGACTCGTGAATCGCAACGTCTTTATCGAAAAGCGACATTCAGCGATGGTTTCCTATAGTCTTAGCACGATTTGCTTATTGCAATTGAAGTGTAACACTCGTAACGTAACAAGGTAACAGATCACTTCACCATTAGTTATAATTGAAATCTTTATATAGCTATGTATGCATGTGCGGAAGTGCCTTGCGTTTTAACAAATGTCAGCAACAAATTTGTGTTTAGGCGATTTCCGTTAAGGTGGGGCTCTAGCCCACTCAGCCCCCACTGCGTGCGCCCCTGGTGGAGTGCTGACCTATGCCTTGTCCAAGGGCGTACGCAAGGGGTTGGGGTTAAACCACCCCTTGAGCTGACATTTTACAAAAACTTGTTACCTGCGCAAAGTAGATAATTTGTTTTCGCTACTTTTTGCTTGTTAGTTTGTCGACTTAATACAAATACCACGAAATCACTTTGCATGCAAATTTCAAGAACAGGAACATTGGGTCAAAAAGTAATAATTAGGTTTTGGTGGGAATCTGGGTTATCGTCTGCAACAAGAAACCATCTCACCACATTTTGCACACTTTTCGTCCACTACGCATGTTTAAGATCGTGTTCCGCGATAGTTCCCTTTACCGAAACAATTGTCTTTGTTTTGTCTGTTAAGGCTGATCAGCGCAATCGCTGACCACAATGGCTGCATTTCCAATTTCTGTAGCATGCTAAAACTGTTGCACAGCTCAAAAACAGCTGTTTTTAACAAAGAAGCATTCAGGAAATTGATAATGTCTCAGCGGGGAAAAACAAAGACTAAGTTTGCTGGACTCTATACATAAGAAAAAATCGAACGTTTTCTTGCATACTTTATACGGATTCTCAATTCTTGTGTGGTTTAGCAAGATTCAATCTTGCAAACCGGCGTCAGACAGCACAGCCACACACTTATGCTCCACTGCTCGTATTCGACAAGAGATTAGCGCAGCCTCATTTGGCAGTTGCAAATTCCTCTGATTTGGTGATGAGTGTGTTTTACTCCCCTGCTTTTACGCGCATCCTGATATTTTTGCAGTTTCGAACTGCTGTGTCGTAACGTTGGGTTAATTTTCCTCCGATATCTTAACTTGGAGCGCTGATAGTTTATATTCAGTGCAATGACACATAAATTAAGGGGAGTACCTGTAGAAGAATGTGCATATTATGTCAACAAACTTCGCCAAAACGTTGGTTTGGAAATATGAATATGACGTCGAATTGTGACGTCACAAACAGGTCCGGATTAAGGGGGGGCAACGGGGGCAATTGCCCCGGGACCCTGCTTCAAGGTGGTCCCCCGTGATGAAATGTATTTGTTTCAAATAAAACAGCCGTTTGAAAAATTTTTGTGATTCAGAAGCGATACAAGATTACAACTCTATATTATATTCCTAATTCCTATGTTGTGTTAAGCATCATGGGCCCCCACAAGAGCAACTGATTTCTCTGCAAATTTGACTGTCTTCCAGTTTTTGCAATCGATACTGAATAGCCTAGAAGTGTTTTCGGTTTTGTTCAATGTGAATATATTTAATTTCGCTGGTAACTTTTTCCTAATAATCGTTCTTTTGGCATGGGTATGACTCTCTACTCCTGCATCACGCCTATTGCACAAATGTCACGAAAACGTTACTATTTGCGTGCTAAAGCTAGTGGTTGCTGACTAGTTTAGTATCAATCAATGTTGCCACTGGGGTTAGTCTCGTTAACATCAGACTGTTGCGTGTTTCAACATGAGATAACATGAAATTTTTTCGCTACAGTTTCATATAAGCTAAATGCTTCTATTAACAAACCTAACAAAGCGCGATTACCCTCGTTGAATCTGAAACAGAGCGAAACATCGCCAACGCTGGATCGCTAACCCAGAGTTTTT
>Ga0210059_1006802_pt1 | contig 18275 bp, 3 predicted proteins | sample Ectturendosymbi2_FD_188042 | JGI IMG/M metagenome (GOLD analysis project Ga0210059, IMG submission 188042) | Ecteinascidia turbinata endosymbiont from Florida, USA - Sample 2 (SPAdes) (version 2) | ecosystem: Host-associated > Tunicates > Ascidians > Unclassified | place: Key West, Florida... | reverse complement strand
CCCAATATCTCCGGGTTCGTCTCGCGTGAGCGGCGCTGGTGCGAGAGCGTCCTCCGCCGCGGCGCAGTCGGCCGTGCGCAGGAAAAAGGAATTCCCTCCCCGCCGGGCTGCGCTGGTGCGAGACAGCTCGCCGCATTCTGCTGCGAGTTCAGTCGGCGCGGAGGTGAGCGGCAGGGATGAAGACGACGAAACAGTGGCCTCTTTTGACCCGCTGCACGAAAGCCCCTCGTTGCAGACGCAAGATGAACGCGAATCGATCGATTGGGAAGTGAATGATTTCGTGATGGAACCGGAAAAGAGCCTGCTCCGCGAAAAGCACCCCTGCGACGAATCCGCCTTTGAGGATAAAGTGACTTTTGCCAGGCGGCTGAACACGTTTGGCCCGTGGTTTCCACAATATGATAGCAAGTCTACCATCACTGACATCGCTAAAGCCGGCTTCTTTTCATTAGGTGAGGTTTCCAGAAACATTTTGCTCTTCAAATTCGCTTTTTCTTTCTTTGCGACACGCAGGGCACGGGCACAAGAGGTTTAGAGCGTTTTTACCTCAATCGCCATGAATTCATTTAAAAAGTGATGCAATCCCGTGAACTGGTTTTAAATTCAAATGGAATTTTTACACATCAATGATTTCTGCCCCCCGCTAAATATATCTCGGGTGTGCATGTGAAACCATTCCGGTGACTCCAAGTGTCGAAATAGTGTGTAGTTCAGCAAGGACTTCATCATTGCGTAAAGACCATGTCCAGGTCAAGAAAAAGCTCTGCTCGTAGCGGTTGACGTTAAGAATCTGGTCAAAAGCCCCGGTTCGCGTTGATAGCAATTGAAGTTCACACACAATGCTTGTCGATCTGCGTTTTTCAACGCGCTTGTTTTTCGTCAGGAAAGAAAGACCACGTCTGCTGCTTCCACTGCGGCCAGACTACACTCAGTTGGTCGACGGTGAGGGACGCCTGGCAGCAGCACGCGGTGATTTCGCCCAACTGTCCGTTTTTGCTGCGGACTCGCGGTCCCCGTTACGTGGAGGAGGTGCGCAACGACCGCAGCCTGATGGATGCCTGTGACCCCGAGTCTGAGGACTCGGAAGTCGAACAAACCCTCGCCCCCTTTACACGCGCTGCCGGGCCCGAATACAAGTGGGTGACTGTTGAAAATGCGATGATGTGTGCAAATTAATCGAGGAGTTTTCTGTTGAACAGAAACGGATTGTATGTGAGAATGCAAACTATGAAATTATTAAATCGTCTATCGCACGGGTCTCCAAACTTTTGTGTGAGAGGACCGCATAAGCTGTTGCACAACAGTTCGAGGGCCGCACATTCCTCGTGATTTGACTGCTTCGGGATATAAGCTTATCACATTTTACCAAATCATCAAATGTTTCGTGGCATCCTATTTGAATAAGGCACTTCGGAGAGACGATGATGCCTAATTCGTAAGCATTTTCTCATTATTGACAAAATGTCTTCGCGGGCCATGGTTTGGAGGCCCTGATCTACCGCAAGGAATCCTTTCATGGCCAGATGCAGACACTGTGATCTTACCAGAGTATACATTTCACATACTTGTTGGACAGTGCATAAAAGTAAAAAAATGAATAAAACTGAGCAACAGAAAAGCTCACCAGCTTTTTTTGCAGAACTTAGAAAATGAATTTGATTTTGAAAAGTACTAGTTTCAAGAAACTGGAAACGACAAAAAATTAACGTTTGAACTAAAATTTTTGTTTGGTTGTTTTGGCAAGAATACATGAAAGTAGTTTCAAGTTCTGTTGTTTGTTGATTATATTTTGTATGAAATAGACTTGAATGTCCGTTGTATGAAATTGATTTGGTTGTATGAAATTGAGTTGTTTGTATGTTGTATGAAATTGATTTGTTTGTATGTTACATGAAATTGATTTGTTTGTATGTTGTATGAAATTGAGTTGTTTGCATGTTGTATGAAATTGAGTTGTTTGTATGTTGCATGAAATTGAGTCGTTTGTATATTGTATGAAATTGATTTGTTTGTATGTTGTATGAAATTGATTTGTTTGTATGTTGTATGAAATGGATTTGTTTGTATGTTGTATGAAATTGAGTTGTTTGTATGTTGCATGAAATTGAGTTGTTTGTATGTTGCATGAAATTGAGTTGTTTGTATGTTGTATGAAATTGAGTCGTTTGTATGTTGTATGAAATTGATTTGTTTGTATGTTGTATGAAATTGATTTGTTTACATGTTGTATGAAATTGATTGTTTGCATGTTGTATGAAATCGATTTGTTTGTATGTTGTATGAAATTGAGTTGTTTGTATGTTGTATGAAATTGAGTTGTTTGTATGTTGTATGAAATTGAGTTGTTTGTATGTTGTATGAAATTGAGTTGTTTGTATGTTGTATGAAATTGAGTTGTTTGTATGTTGTATGGAATTGAGTTGTTTGTATGTTGTATGAAATTGATTTGTTTACATGTTGTATGAAATTGATTGTTTGCATGTTGTATGAAATCGATTTGTTTGTATGTTGTATGAAATTGAGTTGTTTGTATGTTGTATGAAATTGAGTTGTTTGTATGTTGTATGGAATTGAGTTGTTTGTATGTTGTATGGAATTGAGTTGTTTGTATGTTGTATGAAATTGAGTTGTTTGTATGTTGTATGAAATTGATTTGTTTGTATGTTGTATGAACTGAGGATTTGCAGGAAGTCTTTTCATTGCTTAATAAGCTCCTAGGCTGCGCTGAGTGGTTTCTTTCGTGTCGGGGTGACGTTTTCTAGAACCAAGATGCTTCGGATCAGCTCGCTGTCAGTGTGACGAGTGTCGAAAGCATTTTTCGACTCACTTGTAAAAATCTTATCAGGAACCTGCTTCGCACTGCGCTCAGCACACAAGTGGTCGAACAACTGCTCCAGCTCGGCTATGAGCGCGAAACCATCAAGACCCTGATGAAAGAAAGAGTGAAGAACTATGCGCGTGGTTATGCAACGATCAACGAAGCGTTAGACGACCTTCTAAACATGCAGCCTGACTTGATCGACCTCGGCTCCATGAGCTCACACAGCAGCAGCGGCAGCAGTATCCAAAGTAGGTGCTGGTGTTGCGGGCGAAATTTTGTTAAAGCCGTTTTTGGGCCCTTTCTTGCCAATCCTTAAGCTTCAACTGACGCTGCGACTTCACGTTGATCTGTTTTTTCTCTGTGTGGCCTGCGGAGTCGCTTTATGTATGTGACCAAAACAACGGTGTGGCTAAAAGCATGTTTGTTTTAAGATTGCCGAGGATATGCGATCGCGATTTTTATTCTTGAATCAAAGCAAAGCAATATGTATTTTTTGTGAACGGGTAACCATTTTGCTCAAAAACGCAAGCACCATTTTTACCATTGCAGGCTTTTCCTTTTTTATATTCAAACTCTTTTGCTGCTGGACAGGGAATAAGTTTGCTATTTTCAATGTTTTTACCTTAGTATATTGGCATGTTCGTGCAAGTCATCAGTAGCGAAAAGTACTTGTTGAACATTCGGTAGTTTTGGTTTTCTTTGTGAAATGAAGTAGAAGGTTTGAGTGAAACCGTAAATAAATAGAACTATTTGAATTGCGCTGCCGCATACTATGCTGTTGGTAGAGTTTCCGACCAATTCGATGTCGCTAGAATGTTCGACACTGACAGGGCAAGAAGATTTTTTAACTGATCAAGATGGTAGCTGCAGTTTATAACGACTGCCGTGATGTGGACCTGGAATATGTTTTCTCTTTAGTTTGTAAAAAAATCACAGCTTTTATCGTTGAATCTTCCGGTGCAATTCTCACAGCAATATCTGCCATTGCGCTTTCACAGCTGTGGTAGTCATTGTAAGATATAATTGTAGTGTCCATGACCTTTCCGCGAAACTGCGCGATTTTGAAGGTCAATAGCCGCGTAATTTCATTGGCCAGCAACTAAGCGTCACGGTCTGATGCTTGCTCGCAGTCCCCTTCCCGTCTCCCGTTCCCGAATTCGACGTCCACGAACGAACCGAACCAGCAACAGCAGCCGGCTCTGGCTTCCCGGACGAACAAGAAGCGCTGGCGACCGCGCACGAGTTGCGACAAGCGCGCGACGAAGTGCAGCGGCTTCGGGAGGAACGCCGTTGCAAGGTCTGCCTGGACAGGGAGTCCGAGGTCGTCTTCCTGCCTTGCAAACACCTCTGCACGTGCATTGATTGCGCGCGCTCATTGAGGAGGTGCCCGGTGTGCCGGGCATACATTGAGCGTTACCATCGCACTTACCAGTCTTGATTGGGGGGACTTATTCGTACTTGTTAGCAAAGTTCACGTTTGGTCAAAGCATGGCACAGTTCTCGACAATAGTAGAGAATATCGAGTTGTTTGTGACGTGACCGCGCAAGATTACTATCGAAAGTAGCTTTCACTTTGTGAGAATCTGATAGTTGCACTGGTTCTGGAAAGCTGGAGGTTATATTATCTTAGCTGAGTTGATTATTATCGTGCATGTTGCTTGTTGTTGAGAACGTCATTGTTTAATCTAGAACCGTATATTAACTGATTTTAGCTGTTATATCCTTCGAGTAACTTCTAATGGGTTTTTGACGATTTAAAATATTATGATCTGCAGTTTTTTTGCGATTTTCATTGATTTTTTCCAACAAGAAAACATGAATCCAATAATAAATCATCTCATTTCAAAACTGTTCGAAACGAGACAAATTTCGACACTGGTTTCTCGCGTGTGTGGGTTTCTAGTTTAGGTGTGCCTGTTTGTGTTTATGACGATACTGAGTGATTGACAGCAAACTGGAAAACTGTGCTGGTTGGTTTTGAAACAACGTAACTGCTATACGTTTCGAAAAGTGATTCCAAACTTTTCAAAAGTATTTATTGCTTTATTATGCGAAATCAAAATTCTTATTTCTACATTTGTGTCTGTTATTTTGTTTCAGTTGGTTTGGTATTTTAAAATTATTTCACGTTTTGGCGCAAAAATTGTTTGTTCTCTGTTTGCAGTTGACTTATTAACCCGATCAACCAACAGAATATTCGAAAAATTACTGGTGATAAAAATTACTGGTGACAGTTTTTTTGCTGAATTTTTTTTTTTTATAAAAATGATTCTTCGAAACCTTGAAGGCAGATAAAGCTATCGGCAAATGTGCTGCAAGCAACTATTGAATAGCCCTTCGTTGCTGGATGGAGTAATGGTTGAAATATTTCTACAAATTTTAACCGTCCGTTCAGGGCAAAATTTAAAGTTTAGTTTGTCGTATAATGTCTGCTATTACGAGAATTGCATCACAGAAGCAAATCGAAACGTTCACGCGAACACTGGTATCCTTTTCGCATTGTCAACGTCACGCAGGCCGCACTCCAAATATGCGGATTCACAATACCTCAAACAGTGGTTCCCTTTGCTCCAGCACGCTTCCCTTCCAGCAATTGTCTTTTGTTTCAAGTCCCCTGGCTTTAAATAAAGTACAAGAGCAAATGTACGTCTTGGTAAATTTATTGACCAAACTTCCCGCGTTGTACAACGTTCAAGCGCCCCCCCCCCCTGGAATTTTGTTGACGCTCCCCTGGGGAGGAGTGCACACCCCGGTTAGGAACCACTGCTTTAAAACAAACCAAGCGTTGGTGACTTCAAGGCCGAACGTGTGAAACTCTGCCATCCAGGCGAGTTTCTGAAGCGGAAGCGCGTCCCTGACGGGGTTGGGTTCTGCACAAAAGCGCATTTTGTTTTTTTGAAGGCTGGAAATCTCTGCTGTGCTGAGCGGCAGCGTGTCAGTGAAAAATTAGGTGGATTTGAGAAAACCTCGATGGGTCACTGATCGACAGGAACTTGTGATGAATTTCTGCGGGAAAAAAATTTTCTGAGTTGATAATCGCGACCGACTACCGTCCTGCATCATGAAGCGCTCGTATTTTGGAAGATTTTCTTCGTGACAGACGAGTTGAGTTTATTTGGCGAAAGTTAGGAATTTCAAAGACCAGAAAGAAACCATAGCAATTGCAAAAACGCCAGGGCACCGAAAGAACCGCAAGGTTATCGAGTCGTTGCCCCTTGACTGGTCGATTAAGGTGCACAGCACGAGAGGCATTGATTTTGCTCCAATCCAATCCAGGCAGAACGTCGTATTTCTAGTTGCACCTGGAACCCGCGTTGTAAGTCTCAACCATTTCTGATCGCAAGTTCTTATTGCTGCATGCGATCAACCATACCCACGATTTTGCTGGCAGTAGGCCTACTTCGATGATATATCGGGAAATAACCTTTACTGAGTCTAAACTACGATATAGCTTGTAGACGTTATTGTTTTGATTTTATGCACCTGTTGGTGGACTCTATCAATCGAATTGCAACCTTTTCGATTTGTTCATTGGAGATGATTTTTTTATGATGGCATCGGAATAAAGCACATTCTGTTTTTCACGCTTTCAATTGCAGTACAAGCGGTTTGAACTTTCAAAACTTTTAGAAATGTGAACAGTTGGATCTATTTCTCGCTGAACATCAAACGGACTGTTTACGGTGAGTGACAAAAATGTCGCTGACACAAATTTCACTCTTTGTTCCACGGCTGCAAAACGTCGAGACGTTTCCAGCGGCCGCATTTGACGAGAGCAATAAGACGAGGAAACTATCCTGAACACTCCCAACGCGAATTAAAAAAAAATAAATCTAACCCTGAAAGCATGACTAGGTTCAACTGATTTGCTGGGAATTTCCCGAATCCGTTCAAAGCGGTCGTAGAATCGTTTCGATTGGTCAACTGCTCTTCTGGTCAATCTGCGTTCGGCAATAGAAGGCAAATTGTCGGGCTTAGTGTTGTTGGCGCGCTTGTTACATGGGATCAAGTTCCTGCGCTCTTCTCGAAACTGTGGTTCGTGCGTAAGCTCGGCGTGTGACGAGCACATGTTCACGTCTTCACGTTATTAACTGCGTTTGTAATCAATATCTGCCACTTCTACATGCGAAATTTCCGTCACTGAACGCAGGGTTGCAAACTCAAATTGCTTCGAGTACCAAATGGTGACTTGTAAAAGTAACCCGAAGGCTGCATTATGACGCTGACGCAACAGTGGCAGTACCTGAACCTTACTAGAAACAGATTTTGCATCTTATTTCCTGCGAAAGCTATTGTGAGCTGTAGGCGAATCATTTCTAGCCGCCTCTACGATCGTTTAAAAGGAACTCGTTGACTCATTGGATGAGCACTTTTAACCACCGCTGAAGAAACTTATAACCTAAATATTAATTATTTGAGAATTCCAAAAAAACATCGCGGACTGCATGTTTGAGACCTCTACTGCAAATTTTGAACGATACACGAAACAGAATGAGAGCTCCAAGTCCGGGCTTTGGGTGTGTCATCGTTTTCATTTGTAGATGTCTTGCCCAAGTCATCCTTAAACAAAAAAATACGTTCGAAGCCTTGTTATCAATTTTTTTCAAAAAATGCTGTTGAACACATCGTTACAACTTGACTGGATCGTAGGTATGGACTGGATAACACTCATCATTGAAGAATCTTTTTTCTATGCCCGAGCAGAAAATGCAGTGGTTGCCGTCATTTCGACGGTAACTACCGTTCTGTTTTTTCTGTCGTTGAAAATTATGGTAAGACTTTCCAGCCTTGTGTAAGGCCCAGAATCCCCAGTTCATTGTGCTCAAAACGCATCAATCACCTGGCACTTTCATAAACCTTGACTTGTTTTCATTACGGCAGTGCTTTCCAACCTGGGTGTTGCGATCCCCAAAGAGGTCGTGAACCATTGTTAGAGGGCTCGCGAGTAGATGTTTTATGCACGCAGCTGCATTACATTTGCTTTATTCGAGTTTCATACAGGTATCGTTGGGTAACAGTGGGTTGCTGTCAAGGGTCGCGGTACGAAAAAGGTTGAAAACCACTGCATTAGGGTGTTCATTGCAGAGAGCAATCAACCTGAGCATCACCAAAACACAGCGTGAGTCCTGAATGTTAATGACGAGAGTTCCTTCACAGCACAAAGTGAACTTCGCTCGTGCGTCGCAACTGACCAGCACGCAGATTTTCAATAGCAACCAGAACTCATACAAAGGTAAAGAAAGCTCGAAATGAAAATACTTGCAACATTGGCAGGTGTCAAACAATAAAACAATCGACTGAATGGAGCATTCATCAAAGCATATCAAGCGATCTGTTATGTAAGCTGTAGGCTACAAACGTTTTAATAGGAACATAAGGAAATAAAAATTTTTACGCACTTTCCATTAGATTAAGCTTTAAAAATCTCCGAGACAGAATTATTTTTGATAACATTAAAATCCCAATAAAGCCATGAAAAGATTTTGCCAATTACAATCTTTTATGCTTGAACATGTTGTTGCCACGTAACGCTGCGATAACCACCACATTCTCGCAAAAATATTTCCTATAAAGCCACAGTGAAGAAATGCGGTAAAAGAATATTGCCTTGATTTTCAACTATTGCGTATTGCGGTCACGAGAGGCGAATGAAGGATCGGTGTAAAAAATAATTCCTTTGCCTGTGTTCCCAATGATACAGATTTTTTTAACAAAATAGAGTTTCGCTGGGCCAGGGACGCCGTAGAACGGGGTATTGCCCCCTGCCCTTTCAAGAGGGGGGGCAACAGGGCCGGAGGTGCCTTTTCATAGCAAGATCATAGGTGATTTCATTTCTTATCAATATGGACTTGAAACAAATCTGTTGCAGCTATTCGCGCATCCAGAAAATTTCGAGTGATTTTTTATAATTGCTGTTATTATTTTTTGAGGTCAACGTTGTCGATGAACAGAAGCAAACATAATTGATAGCGATTTTTTTTTGATAAGTTTCCATTGCCGTCAAATCTTTTACTCCCCCCCTCCGCCTACCGCTGCTCCGGGGTCTCTGCGCTGGGCACAAATGCAGTTTCAAACTCGATTTATCATTACGGTTTCAATAAAGTATCATTGTCTGTGATCACGAAAAACACTGAAACGTTTGGCTGATCTCCTGTCTTTACAAAAGTGCATTACAAAGCTGTGGAAGTCAGGGCACTTGGTCATTCTTGGGACTGGCTTGCACCGCTTTGTTTCTGCCCTTAGCTAGTACAGAATTTTTGTTTCAAGCCTGTTCGTGGAACTTTAAGTTGCGCTCAGCAACTGTTGTAGCACCAAAACGTCTGCTAAGCTGTATAAGAAAACAACTAAATGACAGTATTTTTATGTGGTAAAGCTAAGTCTACATAGATATTTTTGTTTAATTTTTATTTTCAAATTTTTTCGTTTGGCTCCGAGACGTGGCCCATATTACAAAAAATGGTTAGACACAACGTATCGCAAGGTGCGTGTTAGTTGACACAGACAGTACTGAACATGAACAGACACTGAAACAACACACCAGTAACTGCTGCATTCAGTTATTGTGATACAGAAGCGCTACACAGTGGTGGGAAATGCTGATTTGCAAAAGACACCGGACAATTGAAGTGAGCGGATGGAAAGGTTAGATAAAGATGTGCATCGTTGAACAAAAGCATACATATTGTTTCTCATCAAGACAGCAATTGTTCTGACGAAATCCTCTACTTTGGACAAGCTGTTGCTTCATCCAACTTCATACACGCTAAACCGTGCGCCATATTTTCTTCACAGCGCTTGAGGAGCTGCTTACAGGTTTCGTTGCTGGGGTTTGCTTCAAATATTTGCTTGGCTTGCAAAAATGCTTCAACAGCACTTTCAAAACGTTCCAAGCCCAAGTAGCAGTGCGCTGCGAAAAAGTAACAAACGCCTATTTCTTTATCACTGCTGACAGTCTTTGTAAGCTGCCGCCTTAGACAAAGGGCTTTGTTGATGTGACGCAAGGCTTCCTCGTGACGGCCAAGTTCGATGATGCTTTTGCCGAGCAGGCACTCGTGTTCTGCAATATCGACAACAAACCGCCTTTGATCCACATTCTCCCATGTCCTTATCGCTTTGTCAAAATACAAAACAGCATCTTCGTTTTTGTTCACTTTCACGCAGCAATACGCTGCATTACTGTAATTTGCAGCAAAGTCAACCCGTTGCTCTTTTTCGTCAGATAACGAAGCTTTCAGCGCCAACGCCGATTCGTATTGCCCGAGAGCATCCTCGTACCTCTTCAGATCGAACAAACATCTGGCCACGCAATTTACGCATTCTGCCAATTCTGCTTTAACCGACGGGTCGTCGGCGAACTCGTAAATTGCTTTGGCGGCTGTGAATAACTCCAGGGATTTGGTTTTGTCAAAGTCAACGCAAGAAAAAGCTGCGTTCTTGTAAATCAGTGCAAGAACGAGGTCGGACTTCGGATCCGCAGAAGACTTGATCCTATGATTAAATGCCGATTCAAAGTGTTGAAAAGCTTGCTCAAGTCTGCCAAGCTCATACAAGCACCTTCCCATCCAGTTGCAACAATCTCCGGCGTAATCCTGAAAACTAGAACTTTGGTCATCCCAGACGTTTTTTGCTTTTGCAAATAAATTTAATGCTTCCTCATACTGCTTCAGATTAAAATGACTTCTAGCAGCATTGTAGCAGTGTACAAAGCTAGTTTCTATTGTGGTTTGGTCATCAGCGTTTTCGTGTGAAGCTTTCACTTCTTTCTGGTGATATTGCAAACTACCTACGTAATCTCCCAGTTCAAAGCTACATTTTCGGATCCAGTTTTCACAGCTGACAATGCCATCTTTCAACGACAAGTCAGCGCTCTCATCTAAGGTAGTTTTCGACTTTTCAAACAGACCAAGCGCTTCGCGATACCTTTTCATCTCAAACCTACACCTGCCAATCATATGATAATAATCCGAGACGTCCCTGTCTTTGCGGTGATTTTCTGTTTTCTGCATTGTCGTGTTCAAAGCATCGCGGTATTGATCTGCAGCCTCCTCGAAGCGGCCCATTTGAAACAAACAGCGTCCCAACGAGTTTGCACAATTTTCGATATCTTCTTTGAAAGCGGCCAAATTGACTTTCTCGAAGGTTTCTTTCGCTTTGACAAAATGTTCCACGGCGTCAGGAAACTTGTCGAGTTGATACAGGCAAGCGCCGATGTTGTTGTGGAGAACGGCATAGTCCCTGTTTTGAACGTCTCCGCCATCCTCCTTTGCGCTAAGCTCAGATGTGTAGTGCACCACAGCATCGTCCAAACGGCCAAGCTGAACCAAACACCGACCAATCCATTTCGCGCATTCCGTTCGCAGAGGGTGAGACGACGACTCTTCCGTGACCGCCCACAAATCGTTCACATCCTTGAAATAACGCAAAGCTTGCTCAAACGTTTGTAACCTTAAGCAACTCTGGCCTGCGTTGTAAGACGACATAGCGGCTTTAAAATCGAATACAGGGTCACCAAGCAGCCGTTTTCTGATAGCAAGAGCCTCTTCAAATTCCTTCAGGGCCTCTTCGAAGTTTCCTTGGTTGAAAATGTACGTTCCCATTGAATGGGCACAATCTGCCATTTTGCTTTCAAACGATGCATCTCCGCTGTGTTTCCAAATAGCCTTTGCTGCCTGAAAGTATTGAAAAGATTTCTCTTCACAGTTAAGTTGCCCCGAGCAGCACTCGGCTGCACTGTAATAACAGAGTGCAAGATCCTTATCTGATGCGTGGTCTGCAAAAATTTCTTTTCTGAGGCTAACTGCTTGTTCATGCATCTTTAATGCTTCTTCGTGCTCACCCAAACCAGATAAGCACCTTGCGGTCCAGAGGGCACAGTGAACCAAATGATTTTCAGCATGGGGATCTTTGCTAATTTTCCATAGTTGCCGTGCTTTATCTAACAGAGGAGCAGCTTTGCGGCAAATCCTTAAATTGACAAAGCAACGAGCTGCATTGTAATGACCCCAAGCCAGGACTGAATTTAGACGTTCGTCAAAACTTACCGCGGTGCTGAGAGTTTTCTCGTTTTCTTTTAATGATTCTTCGTACCTGCCCAATTCAAACAAAACGTTGGCAATTTTGTTCGAGCAACCTAACAACCTGGTTTGCACAGACGTTTTAGTACGAGCGGTTTTGTATACCAATGTATTCTTTGCTTTAGAAAAATTTTCAAGCGCTTCAGTGTAATTGCCAAGACTTTCGTAGCAATCACCCACCTTTTCGTGTACTGAGGAAGCGTCTTCATCAGAACTTACATTATGAGGAAGTTGCTTCAATAACTGCAGGGCCAATTTGTGTTGCTTCAGTGCTTCCTCATACGCATCCTGAATAAACAAAATATCCCCTAATCTGCTTGTGCAGTCTCTGGCATAGGCAGCGGAAGTTGGATCGGCAAACGTTCCCCACATGATTTTCGCTTGTCGAAAATATTCCAGAGCGTCGTCGTAGTTTTTCAGCTGAAAGTGACAGCAGGCTGAGTTATACACGCACAGAGCAATGTGCTTTTGCTGCAGCTGGTTGGAGTTTTCTGCTTTCCTGATTGTAAGCTCTTCTTCATGCAGATCAAGCGCGTTCTGGTAACGCTCGAGAAAATAAAAGCACTCTGCAGTTCGTTGAACGCCGTGGGCTGTGTCGTCCGAAACGTGTGGAGGGTATAGTGAAGCCCAGTTCTTCCGCAGCCTTTGAAAACAGCGCAAACCTTTGTGAAAATTACCTCGCTCGTTGTGAAAATGCCCGACTGCAAGCAGGACCTCATTGACGATTGCGATCGACGTTTCGTCGCAGGTCTGATTTTGTGAAAGCTTTACTGCTTCGTTGGCAGTGTCGTCGTACTGTTGCAGCCAAAAACAGGCAAGTAGATGATCTACATCTTGGGAAAGCTGAAGGTATGGCTCGTTGGCAATTCCTAACTGCTGGCACGTTTTGCGTTGAAGCTTCATGGCTGTTCGGAAAAACAACACTGGGGCTTTCACTCCCATGCTTTGCACAAAAAGCAAATCAAAACTCTCCGTTTGCTGTGGACTATCCACCCAATCATCTTGGCCGCCTTTCTCAGAGTACACGTGCAACCTTAAATGACAAGCAATGGACATTGCGTACGACAGCTCGTGCGCGAAGTCTGAGTCAATTAAATTATGAGCAGCCAACTGCCTTATAGTGTCGAAACTCGAAGTGGACTCAAGCCTGTGCAATCTGCCCAAAGCCATCACAAACAAACCCGCGCTGCGATAAACAACCCGCTTAATATTCCACTTTTTGTTTTTCGCAATCGCGTCGAGGCTCCCTACCGGATTGAAATTTCTTACGTCATCGTTAATGAAATTCCTCAGATCTTCAACATGGTCATTGTAATTCATGACGTCTCTTCTTCTATCGACAAAGTCTTGATAAATTTCTTTCGAACCTCCCACAAAGCAGGTTTTCATCAACATGTCCGCCAAATGGTATCCGTTTTTCAGAGCTTGCTTCTTTTCTAAGTATTTTAGCATTTCACTTGCAGGTTTGATAAGTTCTGTTTTCCACGGTTTGTTTGGCGTTCTGGGACGACCAAGCGGAAACTTGCAAGCATACGGAACCATCCCGTCAAACGACACGCCTCTTCGTGTGTAGATGTCAAAAAACCAGTCGTATGGCTTGTGAAATGGGTCGTTCAAAAAAGGAAGGTTGATAATGGGAACGATAGTTTCACCCATGTTGACCAAAACAAACTGAAATATCACAGTTACCCACCTAAAATACTCCAAAATTTCTTTGTAGTTTGTTTGTAGCTGAATACCTTCTTCTAACAAAAACACGTGTTCGAAATCAGAGTAGGGTGTTATCTCTTTCTTTGGAACAGATCCCAGTCCAGTCAGGGCATATCTGCAAGGAACTCTATCTGTTAAAGACAGACAATAATCCATCACATCCTTCATTATGCTTGTGAAAGCATCATATATATCTTCCTGGGTCTTTTCAATTAAATGTATTTTTTTAATTTGATTATTTCTTTCCTCTAACTGGACGTTTTCTATTTTATCGACTTCAGCAAGTCGTGATGCAACCATTTCACGCATTTCTCGAACTTTCAACGCGACGTCTTTGGCTTTGTCAGTTAGGCTAATTTTGCCTTCACAAAAACCAGCTAAATCAAGCACATGCGTACATATTTCACGGACATCTGTCAAAATTACATGAGAATTATCAGGATTTCTAACAAGCGCTGCGTTGAACAAGACCAGGCTTCGAATCAGAGATATTTTATCGGGACTGCGAAGCCGGTAAACTTTGCCCAGTTTGTGTAGAACTTTGGCTGACTCTCGCTTGTTTCTTTCAACCCCGCGTCGATCGCACATGCGCCTCAACACATTCGACAGCACAAACTCCAAGTCTTGCGAAATTTCCTGGACATTTCCGAATTCGCGCACTACACCGGCGTCTCTTTTTTTGCTTCCGTGAAGAAGATGCACCAGATCTAGCCTGTTCAGATTCAGAGACATGTTCTGAAAGAAAGAAATCACGACAGCACGCGAATGAGCACATTAGCGCGGAATCCTACCGTTTCAAGCTTTACAGCAGTAACTTTAAAAAGCTGAAACAATGAAAAGAATAACAATACATAGAGCATTTCTGCAAACGCTTTCACGTTAGGCATACGATTTTTTAAACAAACAAAAAACAGTCTAGTCCTTCGAGTTAATGCTCCCGTGTCTGCCATTTTTGCGATTAGATGAATTGCAGTTAAGCAAATACTTTCCGTATGCAATGAAGTTGCCACAGAAGTTTTGCTATATTTGGAAGTCAAAAATGGCAGTGAGTCAGTGCCGTGGCAAGGCAGTCCCGTACACCCCGGTCAGGAGGGCCCCGACTATTCGTAGGGGCCCCACAATATTTGTTATATTGGTAAGTTAGAGCCGTCTCTCTACCCTTGACTTTTACTCTTCTGGTTTTTGCGCTCAATGCAGAGCCGGTAGATTAAGCATGTGATATCATGATTCGTTAATTTCGAAAATGAATTGCGGACGTTCGGACACTATAGCAGTTTTTGTAAAGTTGTGGTTACGTCAGAACAAGGCCAATTGTTAATAAAGTCTTGACCTTGAAATTCTCGGGGAAATTTACGTCATAATGAATGTACTGTGGAGCGTTGTGCAATCGCTTTGTAGATGCGTACAGATAGAGAGACTATAGGTTTCTAGTTCAACGTTAGAAACGTTTTCGTCAAAGCTGCTTAAAACAGGTTATGTAAAGTTGAAACGAAGGAAGGCTGTTGTGTCAGTTTATTATATATATGTCTGGGCAGACTGTTCTAAGACAGTCTAATTTAAAGTTTCGACCAGAAAAAAACGAGGATAATCTCGATAAGTTTAACACGCGCTTGCTCGATCTAAAAAAGCCTCTTCAGGTTTAATCTCACGTGCTATATGTCATGATGAAGACGAATGGTGTCAGATTCCAATAAATTCGTTCTTATTAGAAGTGAAGGCAGAGGGAGTGCTGGAAGCAGCTAGTTCTACGCACTGCTCTTCCACTTATCAGCTTTTGATGACAGCACCAAGTTGATTACATTGAGGCTGGCTATTAAAATGATGAGGCTGTACAGCGATCACCAGGTGCTCTGTGATCGTCGGGATGCAAATCTCAAGCATTACTGAGACTGTCGGTTTCACATATTGTCGTATACACTATAGTTGATGCAAGTACGGCAACTACATCAAACAGGTAAATTGCATCATAAATAATTTCCCATCACATCACAAGAAGAGATATTTGTTTCGCTTTATTTATGACAACAACTAACAAGTGATAAAGTTAGTTTTCACTTAAAAGCATTGGCAGTTCATTAAAGTTATTTTCTCCTAAGTTGTACATTATTAGTTTAGCTTGGTTAGGTTTTGACATAGCGCTGCTCAAGGGCCTAATTTGCAACTGGCTCGACAAAGCACGCATCTGCCTAAATGCTTGCTGATATTAAAGGTCCCCATCTGGATTTTTTTTGGGGGGGCCCCAACAGCCTTTCACACGGCTCTGCCGATATTTCCAAAATTTTTAATCTTACTTTCTGATTCATTCATTATCAATAATATGATGTATACTATGCCGTACGTTTTTTCAAAAACTTCAAAAACCAGGATTTATGAGCTAAAATTTTTCAAATTGCAGCAATTTCAATATTTTGCTACGATTTTTCATTGATCTGATAAACGATGGTGCTTTTGTTTCGGCTGCGACGGCCGAAGCGTGCTCCATGGTTCATCTTGTCTGCTTGTTTATGAAAACGCACCTGCTAGCGTTGCTGCAAGATAACTGCCTTGACTTGGTTAGTTGTGCTTTCTTGCGAAGGTGTCTGCATGCGTGAGGAATATATCAGCGTTTTATTTTAACGGCGGTTTTGGCCGATACCCGGGGCCAGATTTAACTGATGCGAGGCCCTAGGCTAATCCACTTGTGAGGCCCCCACTCCCATTGTCGCAAGGAAAAAATGGAAAGCGTTAATCAACTCGCGAAAATCCCAAAATGACGCTCTGAAAGCACGGTCAGTAAAAAATTCTAAATCATTACTGAGTGCCCACGATCACTGCGTTTGTTGCTTCCTTCGATGCAAAAGCGTTCAGTAGCACGGAACTGTGGAAATCCTACTTGGCTGGCGGGAACAGGATTATTAACTGCCACAGGCAAATCAACCGAAATCGCCACAACTGAAATTTTTGACAAAACACATGGCGTACGTTTTTATAAGAGTCACATCTGTTTTTTCTTATCTGTGTTAATAAAAAAACAAACACACTGCACCTACATACTGTAGTATGTGTGGCGGCATAAAGACTTTAAAGCACAACGTGAGGACCACGTTGCAACACGCTTACCACGGCTGCAAAAATCTCACACACACGAGCAAAACACGTCACGTAAAACGCACCCAAGTGGTTGTAACTGTTAGGTTCACGATTCGCGTGTTTCGTACTTTTTCAGAATGGTAAGAATCGAACACAACTAAACTGTCGCGTGAAAAGATGTGAGGTTTAAAAACCACAACCGTCACCAGAAAGCCTTGAATAGGGGATTTAAATTTGCGCAAGAGGACTTGACATTCTGAAACTTTGATAAAATCTTTACTTATTTATAGTGTTTCATATTTAAATTTGGACGGGCTGAGCTCACCAATGCCCATCGCGACGACTGGACTGGTTTAAATTTCGCTTATGCTGTCGTTATTGCAATACGTATAAAGAAATAAAAAGCTACAATCATCAAATCACGTAAGGTTGAACATAACGCAGTAAACAGTCAAAAAGTTTTTGTTCTGCCTTCTTCATAACAAAATTATCTAAGAATTCATTACAATTTGTTTGCCTAAGTTAGTCACTTTTAATGTACCGAATACTTAGTGTGGACAACCTCTCCTGGTACATTGCGACCCTATAATTCATTTTTAATTCTTTTGAATCTTGAAAAGGACCTTGCGCCTGAGCAGTTAGTGACCATCAAGCTAAGAAATAAGGCTTCGCGTGGTTGCATGAACTAAGAACCACTAATCCATGTTTTTTTAAGGCGTTTTAGGGACCCGATTCGAGTCCCTAGAATTGCAAAACGGGTGCCTAGAATCAGCGAAAATTGTCATCGGGTCCCTAGAATCAGATAAAATCGGTTCTCTAGAATCAGAGAAATCGGGTCCCTACAGGTCCATACCGGGTACCTAACATTTTTCTTAAAAAAAACCTGCGCTTTTCTAAGGTATCAGACGCAAACGTGCTTTTGTCATATTTTGGCTGTTTCCTTATCTCGTTGGGGAAGAGTTCTGCGGTTGCCAGTTGGTAAAGTGGCTTTTGCTTGCTATTCAAGCTCATGAAGATCTTCTCTGATTTTCTTAGCATGGAAACAGTACAAACTTGCGCAAGTACTCAAGAGCAATCTGATTTCTGAAAGACTGTACTGAAGAAAATTCAAATTGAAAAAATTACATATAAAAATACCAATCGAGTTTCACGCAATACAAACGCTGACAAAACTACTGTATTGCTCAGTCACCTAAGAAACAACTATGCATTTATTGTGGGATCCTTCTACTAATCCTACATATAGCTCTTATCTGCAGTACAACCTTGCTTTGATCAGGTGCAGTTGCGTAACTAGAGTTTTGAGCCAGGAGGAAAGTTAGCTGAAGGGAGCCCACTGGCTAACACTCAGAAAATTGTTGAAAAACAATAGCAAGTCCGGTATTGAACGGCTATACAAAAACCCGAAATCACCGGAAAACACTCCGAAAAACGCAAAAAAACAACAATCTACTGAAACCAAAAGAATAGTAAATACCAAAATACAAGCTACGTAGGGGCCCGGTTTTTATATTTAGCTTGGCAAGGGGGAGGGGGGGCGGTTCGTCAGTTATGCCACTGATCAGGTGCATTTCAAACATGAACAGCCACAAGTTCTTTTG
>Ga0210059_1006800_pt1 | contig 18275 bp, 8 predicted proteins | sample Ectturendosymbi2_FD_188042 | JGI IMG/M metagenome (GOLD analysis project Ga0210059, IMG submission 188042) | Ecteinascidia turbinata endosymbiont from Florida, USA - Sample 2 (SPAdes) (version 2) | ecosystem: Host-associated > Tunicates > Ascidians > Unclassified | place: Key West, Florida... | reverse complement strand
GCTACCGCAGCTTCATACGTTTCGCAGTCCTCTATATATTGGTACGCAGAAGGTGTGAGAAAGTTAACAAGAAGTCCTCGCCGGTTTACCTCGACGCTAGGGTCAATCGCCGCCTGTCCAGTTTCTACAGCTTGTAAGAAGGATTCGAATGTAGCTATCCAATATTTGAAAACCGAAGCTGCATTGGCATCGGTTGGCAACACGTCCAAATCTTTCGGCTTGAGCAGCTTATCCATCCTTTAGTGAATTAAATTGCCGTGCACTCGCCTGCGAATTCTACTAAACACTATCTGCAGAAAGCCAGGCTTTAATTCATTAAGGACAACGCTCAATCATGGAGCTGAACAAGCGAGCAATGAAACTCTTAAACAAACACAACAGCGTAACTGATCAAATGCTTCCCAGGGCGGGCAAACTGCACAAAAAGAACACGTTGCAGTATTGCATTACGAGACCGCAAGCACAACACGACAGCCGCGGGGCGAACACAGAGGCACAATTAAGGATTGCAAGATTGCAGGCGCCACTACGTGGCAACGACAAAGTAATCATACATTCACCACAGTGCCTATTTTGCCTTGTTGGGCAAAATAACTGCTGGAGCTATTTTGCCTTTAGCTGAACACAATTGGTTGAAGTAGTCACATGATAAGTTTGGAATGCATGTCTTGCATAATTAACCTTGACATCTGTAACAACTCAGTCCCATGCATGGATGATGGTTGTCATCGTTTCAAGGCTGGCAAGCAGTTAGCAGCTTCTTGTTTGCATTAAGTTAACTCTCGGCCAAACCCTAACTCTAAACCCTGAACCCCTAAAGCTAAAACCTGAACCTAAACCTTGACCATAAGCCCTGATCCTTAACTCTAAGCAAACCTAACCAATTGTCTCTGCGTATTGTACTTGTCAAATGATCACTTTAACCAATTGTGTTCGAATGAAGGCAAAATAGTCCCAGCACAGGTATTGCTTCTTGAAGCAGAATAACACTACCTGAATGCGTTGTGCCACTTTGGGCCTGTCGTCCTGCTTATAAAAAGAAAGTTTGACATATCTTGCAAGCTTGACATATCGCGTAACCTAAGTACTTTTCAGAGTCAATTGCATTAAAAAGCAAGCTGAAGTTTTGCCACTCAGTTCCGTTGTCACGTGGAGGCTTTGGTGGGCTTAGCCCCTCCGAAACAAAGCTCCAAACCCCCAAGATTTTCTGGTGATGGTTCTGTTGCCACCCCAAGCTTTTCATTAGCCATTTGTTTGGTAATAATGGTTAGATTTTAACACCATCCATGAGTTCACATTCATAATTTCATTTATTAATCCTATCCATGGTTGCATTTTAGCCAAACCTGACTACATAGCAATGCTAGTCTACAAACCAAAACAGCATTCAAGAAAATAGACTGGCGTTCATTTATATTGAAATGACTGACTAAAAATTCAGTCTAACAAGTGAATGTCACCAGACAACAATTTTGCATATCATGTTTAAGAAAAAAAAGCTACCTGGCCTGGTATCATCCAACAACCAGTCAATGCAGGCTAACGTAGAACAGGCGTGAAAACTGCAAGATCTGGTGTAGAATACAGACCACATTAAAGGAGCTAGAGTGCTCTACCTAGTCTAGACCAGTGCTCTTCAACCTTTTTCGTTACGGTGCACCCTTATTGACGAACTCATGCACCCTATTTACTTTAAATACTTAAACTCATGCACCCTACTGACACTACCCCTGTGTCCCCCACGTAATTGCGCTCATGTCTGTAAGTACCCTGGACTAAAAAGCAGGTCCCTAAGTCAGTAACTCAATACATAATTCAATTGATAATGGCTCATAGTCTGTTGCTTATGAATCACAAATAATAATCTAGATACAACAATTAGCTTGACGTGGCGTGATGCTTATGCACCACGCTTTAGAATCTGCAAAGTCTTGGTTAAATCCTGAAAGTCATTGGTAGGTTAATGGTTCATTTTTGCTGACAGAAAGTTTTATAAAAATTATCTGTTTAGTGTGACAAGTTTGTGATGCACATTTGTGAACCCTTTCTTAGTGGGGCACCCTACGCATATTTTGGTACACCCTAGGGTGCACCGTGCACACTGGTTGAAGAGCGCTGGTCTAGACTACAGATCACCGTAGGCCTACACTAGCTAGCCTTAGTCCAGGTACGCAGGAAACAATGTCCTTAATGTATACTGAAAGAGCCCTATCTTGCCAAACCAGGAGCAGATTCATCCTGACAAACTTCGCATGTCCAATTACTAATTTAGCAGATGAAGAGGGGGAATGGGATTACGCTACGGTACAGTGATTACACCACAGGCAGACTCGGAGTCATGGCAAAGAAGGCTGAAAAGATGCTTCTGATTTATTATAATAAACGAATGATTGTGCAATATGCAACTTTTTCCAAAAATCTGAATCCTCGAAATATCGAAAAAAGCGTTTCGGATATCCGGATCTATATGCGGTTTCCGTTTGATAGCCGTTTTTGGATATCCGTATCCGGTTGCAAACTCACTATCCTGCGGGATATCCAACCGGCAAACCGGATAGTGATAATCTCTGGTGCATAGCAGGGCGCCAGTCCACCACCATAGCGTCCCATCAGTCCACTGTCAGGCTCTTTTGAGCCGCTCAATACAGAATGGTATCAGATTACATATTTGCAAATTGTGGAGTTGTCGAGGTTAGAGATGTGGTGTTGCTGAGCCTATTTTGCTCTAATATCTATTTTAGTGTGCATCAGTATCAGCTAGTGCTTATTCACTTATCGGTTAGGGCTTGATCATCAGTTACTGTTAGTGGATGATGTGGCAAGTCTACCAAAGTTAAGTTGTTTTGTGATAATAAGTTTAATTGGTAATATTGCTTTCAGCTTCATGTTTCGTTGCATGAACTTGGTTGACTGAAATTTCTGGATCTGACCTTTAGTGCCATATTTGGTTACGTGTGTTTTTATTTTTCCCAGTCTAGGTTTGGTAAAGCTTTGCTTTTCAGAAAGGAAGTGGCTATAGGTCCGCCGACAGTGATGTGGTTAGAATAAAATGCTGACTTGTCACTTTAACAGCACCGTTGTGGTAGTGTAGCGGATGTATCTACCAGAGATGAGCGGACTGACAAATCTTTCAGTCGGAGTCCAATCCTGATCCACAAAAATTGAATCCGATCCAGTCCTGATCTGCCAAATTTTTGAAAATCATCAGTCCGATCCAGTGTTGATCCGCCAATGTAAAATCATGTAGGCTATTTGCCTCATGAGGCAAATAACTACTGGAGCTAGCTATTTTGCCTTAAGCCAAAAGAGGAAGGCAAAATAGTTCCAGCAGTGCTTTAGCCTCATGAGGCAAAATAGGCACAGCCTTTTGGCATTTTCAAAATTTGACAAGTGTCTATTTGGCATCAAAGTCAACACCACTCCTTGAGTTATTTTGCCAGTAGAAGAATCCAATTGGTTAAATTAGTCATGTGACAAGGACAATACACTTGGATTAGCGTAAGCTCCTAGTAATTGACCTAAAATCCTAAGCATAAAAGCAAAACCTACATCCAAAACCTAAACCCAAACCTGAAACCTAAACCCAAAACTAAACCCAAAACCGACACTCAAAACCAAACCCAAAACTAAAACCCAAACCTAAACCCAAGGTAAACCTGAACGTAAAAGCTAAACCTAAAATCTAAACTCAAAACCTAATCCCTAAACCTAAACCCTAAATGTAAACTCTAAACCGAAACTTAAACACACGCCCTAAACGTAAACCTTAAACCTAAACTTTTTGAAAAAGTGCCTGGAAAGCACTCATATCAAAGTATAATCTCTCCTAGCTAAGCCAAACGAAATGGTGAGAGAAGAACCAGCGAACACTCGCAAAACAAGCATAGACATTAAGCACTCAACCATGTTTACGTTGCTACTAGAATTCAACGTGATGTGTGGACAACGGTGGTTACAGTTCGAATTCCAAAATATTCCCAGCAGAGCTTTTGCTATTTATGGCAAAATATACACCACCATCTTTCTGTGGCAAAATATACACTACCAGCTTGTTTTAAGTTTTGTATATACATGACCATTTAGCAAATCTGTGAAATCGGACCACAACTAAAATTTTGGATATGTTCAGAATAATCGCATTAAAACAACGTAAATTTTCTCAGTCCGATCCAGTCCTGATCCGCCAATTATCAAAAAAATTGCAGTCCGATCCAGTCCTGATCCTGCCAAAATTGGCGTCAGTCCTGATCCAGTCCGATCCAGTCCTGATCCGTGCTCATCTCTGGCGTCTACGTCTGCTGCGTGAATGGTTTTTACATTTTAGTTCGACTCTCACCTTGGCGCCTTTTATTTTGGTAGCAGTCTAATGGACAGGTTGCACTTGTCAATGGACCACTTTTTTACTTTTTTCAAATGTTTCCAAACTTTTGTGTTCTGCTTTACAGTTTGAGTTTTGGGTTTAGGTTTAGGGGTTAGGTTAAGGATTTAGCACATCTATACCAAGTCTAATGCTCTCTACTACACACTAATCGTGTGTTACTGTCACGTTACAGGTGACGGATGAATACCTTTTCAAATATGAAGGTCCATTGGCAGACCTGCAGCCACTACCTTCCAGAAACAAAAATTTTTAGTAATTGCACATTCATTAGTCAAACATGTTAACAGGATTTTTTCAGGATTCGGATTTCATAGTTGTATTGCAAACAGGATTCGGATCAGGATCATGATTCCTACCTCTTAGATCAGGTCTGGAGTCGGACTCAAAAACCTGAGTCCGAACACGTCTGCAAAGTAGGCTGTTCTGTTGGCATTCCGCTCAGCGAATTCCTTAGCAACAGCTTTGATATCAGTGTTATCCATATGACATTTTTGACCACTTGCAAGCAGTGATTTCCCCCAGTGTTTGCGCACAGCCATGTCTTCAATCCGCGCATTGCGCTGAACGAGCGCTTGGATGATACTGAGTTCAGAGGTATAGTGTAATACAATTTAATTAGCCGATGTACTTCAGAGCATTGTTTTTTTTGCAGAGGGTGTTGAATGGAAAATTTTAGCGATTTTTGAAATGCGGGAAATAGAACTTATTCTTTTCTTCGCCTCCATGGTGTATAGGCTATACAAGAATTGTCTATAATTCATCAAGTTGTAGTCTCAGTTTTCTTTATCGATTGAAGCGTTCGTCATTATTAAGTTATTTTCTGAAATACCTCTTTCAAACGTTGACCTTGTTAGGCTACTGAGTTTTATACTGCTTACAACAGAAATATTTTCCGGTTGAAACCGTGTGCTGAAGCTTTCATCGATCACATCGATAGCCTCATAGTAAAAGTTTAACAAAGGGAATTGGGTCGTAAATCATTGTCATTTAATGGACGGCGATTACTTAGAGATGTCGTGATGAAATGCAAAAAAATTTGCAGGAAATCAGAATCAATCCTATCCGTTCAGTTATGAAACCATCATTACCGAATTTTTTTTACAACTTCAAGTTACGTTTTTTTTCACCCAGATCTGGTTTTTAGTCGACCTGGGTGTTTAGGTTTAATTATGAAAAATTGCGTCAAATCTGTGTTTTCTGAAGTGAAAAATTCATCAGCAACTTCAATGTGTTCAATATAAAGATAGCTTTACAATGTTTACATGCGCACATCAGGTGAGAAAGTACGCATATCGGATGAAGCAGAACGTGTTAAATCGGTTTCGAATTCTCGTATAAACGTAAAAGATTATTGTCGGGGTTATATATAGTGGTGTGTTTAAGGGAAGGCAAGGGGCCCACCTCATCCGCTCTTATAATATTTTTCGAACCACATCAAAAATCGGTACTCTGCCTTCAAAGGCTCCCCGAGAGTAACTGCAATGTGTAAGTAGTCTCCTCTGCTTTCGAAGGGGCCCAACAACAATTGTAATGTGCAAATACCTTGCTTTCAAAGGGGCCCAACAGCAACTGTAATGTTTAAGCCCTTTTCTTTCAAAGCGCCCCCAACTTAACTGATTTCTAGTGCTTCATATTTGAATGTTGAGGGACTAAGTGATGACGGGACTGAATTTTGGGCCCTGTAACAGCGTGGACCCCCAATTGGGGGGTGTGGAGTGCGGCTGATACGGCTCTTTGTGTGTGTTACTGTCTTTGTACTGTGGACATTGTGTCTGCTGTCAAATAAATTCATTCATTCATTTTCATTATCATCTTTCAGTGAGGCATTTAGCAGCACACCCAGGTAGGTATTATAGACGTAGCCAGGGGGTCCCAAAGGGGCCATGCCTTCCCCCAAATTTCTAGAAAACATAGTCATTTTGCCTTTTGAGTGGTGTTTTTCCAAACAAAATGGTGTTATTCGCCTAAAATCAAACAGTTTGCCTCCCCAAATTTTTTAACCCCCCCAAATTTTTGGGCTGGCTACGCCACTGCAAGGTATTTCACTTGGTCAAAAAACAGTACACGTACACGTTTCAGAAAAACGTTTGATGGAGTACGTTGTTTATACTTTTGGGGCAAAAAAACACCATTTGTTTTGTTACAAATAAAATTCGATTTCGTGTTCAGCACCATAGTCACCACAAATATCTAGAAACATGTGATATTTCGGTATAATATGTAGGCTATAATGCCCACAAAATTTAACGAGTTGTCATATGTTTTTAAGCCAAAAAGATCACTGTGTGCTGTGCGGCTGGCAGAAATATCTAAATCATCGGAATGTAGCTTTCTGCGGTGAGTGAGCAGTACTCAATTGCGGCAGTATGCTATGAAAGTTTTCAATGTCAAACCAAGAAAATTCCAGACGATCATGCATGAGCAATCTATCGACATATATGCTAGTACAATAAGTGGCACGAATGCTAGAACAAGTATAACTTCTGGTTTTACGATAGCTTTCCACTAAACGCAAGAGCAATGATATTGAAGTATGTTGCGTTTTCATTTAATGTTTGTGATAGTGTGGCAGTCCACTTCTAAAAGAAGCGAACCACTGCACATTTAGGACAATTCCGCAAGAGCACTGGTCCACAGGAATTTCCATGGCACGCTTTAATATATACAAGCTTTATTACGAGTAATCAAGACTTAATGCGTCGTTCTTTTATATCATAGGGAGAGAGAGAGTAACCCATGTTGTTAAGCAGTCGCACTACAACCTGCTTAAAGAAATTGGCTATAACTTCGGTGATTCCGTTAGTCTAGCCGTTATAGGATAGTAGCCAGCTACAAGCGTATTCTCGTTCACGAATTTACCAGACCCCACAAGTTCGCCAACTATCTATCCGTCAATTTGGTTTATTCCAGTTTGGTACGCCCACTACTGGTTTAAGGGAAAAACTTGGTAAGCCCACTGCTCGATTGAACTGAGCAGCGACACAGGTATATATCAATTTTATCATGTATTTTCATTGGTTGATTTTGAGGGTGCGGTCACGCATGGAGCACGTACGTCTTGCGCAATCGGGCGTCCGTGACGTCACTTTTCTAGGAGTGAAAGTCATTCGGAATCGTTAGTAAAATCGGTTACAATTTCTATCATAGTTTGGACTACGTTTTTCAGTGTTATGTTATAAGATGTTTGGTTACTCTCTCCTAGCATCATTGTACAGTAAATGCGTAAGTACAATTCCACAATAAATAATGTCTTTAGTGTTCAGCTTCGTTTGGCTTGCCGTGAATTCGTCAGTAACTTCTGAATTGCGTTCTTCAATTATTTTCCTTTTGTGATCAGCGTCTTATTTTGTTGTTGTTTCAGGATCACAAGACGTTTCATGTTGAGGAGAAAAAACGAACTCAGCAATAGTTTTGCTAGTACGATAAGAAGAGGTAAATTGTTGAAACGCAGTCAAATCTGTTGAATAAACTTGTATTATGTTTTAAATAAGTGATGGAGTCCATGAGGTACTGTTATCACAGTAGTTCATGTAACTTCGTCACTGAGTGGAGTGTTGTCTGTTTAGTAAGATTGGCAAGAAGGAAGCGCGGGGTACGACTTCGGGCTTACAGCTGGAATCAAATACCAAATCCCTAAAAACTCTAACAGGGCAAGGTTTTTGTTATCTCACATCTCGTTGACAATGCCAGCCGGAATTAGCAATTTTTAAAAATACGGAATAAAGAGATATCAAAACTATTTAAATTAGTTAGTCACCATTCACGCCAGATAGTTTAGCCTATACCTATGCTATTTCTCCTGATGACATGTAAAATGCAAAAAATAGTTTTGCAGACTTGATTTATGAAGATATGTGCAACTCACTAGGGACTAATTCTTACCTTCAAAATAAGAAATCCTAACAATGCCAATCCAACGCCTGAACTCCTACCGCAAAACTTCTTATTCTCACGGATGGGCCATGTTGACTGTATTGTGACGAGGTGTCACAATATGAATGAATTTATTGGAGTATTGTTAAACGTTTTATTCCTAAAAAGTATTGCAATTATGCAAACCAATGTATGCATCGCGGATTTAGAGATGTTGTTTACAACGCTGCGAACGTGTGTGAACCACACTTCGTGACAGGAAAATCTTGTGACGTCTTTCCGGAGGCGATACCCGCATCGCAGCTTTGCAGAACTTTAAAAACAATTGCTACGTAAATCACGCCCTCTTCCGATAACGCACGTTTCGAATAAGGGAGTCTCTGCAGATCTCCTGCCTTCGAATCGCCGTATCTTTTATTTCTGGTAACAATTTGATTCTAAACTGTGAAGTGATCAAAGCAGAAAGTTCTGATTGGTGATAATATTTTGCGGGGCCACTTGGCCTTGCACCGTTGACAATAAAATACGATGCAAAAATAGAAAGCTTCTTCAGAATGAAGTCAACAGCAAAACAGGAAAACAAATTTAACTTTAAAAGGAACATTTACATCCCCAAAATGTGTGTGGACCTTGGCCCCGGGGGTCTACAACAACTGCTGCTCATTACGTTGGCATTATACTGTATTTCTAACTCTGAACGCAAAGCACTAATAGTTAACATAACGGTACACTCTTACCTTACCGGTGACTGGCACTGACTGTTAGCGCTATCCAAGCAGGGTAGTCCTAGCAGGAGCACCGCGCGTGAACGAGACCGCGCGCACTTCTTAACAGGACGTCTTCCAGTCGAGGTGGCCAGCGCATTGGCTCGTGCAGCAGCAATTCACGCTCAGAAACGGATCACTCGTTATCCATATATGGTAACGAGACAATGAAAAGCCGTCCATGTAAAGCAGTGGTCTTCGACTGGGCGAAATCGTCCCCCAGGGGGGATTTTATGCGTTGTGGCGTGTGGGGGCGATTTTGTGATTTATGAGATTTGGGGGGCGATTTCAGTTTCCAGGGGGCCGATTTCTGCGGGTTGAAACATACTAAACTTTTGACTTGATTCCAAAAAAACGAAATTTGTTAGTTTGGAATCAAGGCAATTGATGCACTTTCGATTCCATGGTTCGTAACAAAGGTTATAAAACATGTCGGACTGGTCACGTCACAATCAAACCAACATCGTTCTGTGCATGGCTTCACTGTACCAACTATCCACAGCCGCCCCAACGAAATGTTCGTCGCCAATTCTGAAGTGTCAGGAAATGTTATGATGTGCAATTGGGACGTTACTGAGAAACCAAAGACTAGAGAAAAAGGATTAAGCTAGACTTGAATATTTACCGTGATTTCATGCAAATTTTTTTATCAGATTTTGAGAGGAGGGGCAATATAAGCCGAAAACAACTGCAGCCCTAACGTTTTTACAGTAGTCTGCGGTCGAGTATCATCTCTTTCCTTTGTGCAAAAGACTTTTGACTGAGATGGCTGAAATGGCTTTGTCTGGCGAGGAAAGTGTAGGGACTGGGGCACAATTGGCCCCAAATAAACAGCCCGTAAATAGAGGGCGCAGGAAAATTTTTCTCCCCCCTTGGAAAAATGTTTTCGACATATTTTAAAACTATTGGACATAGTTTAAAAAATTTGGGCCCCGCTCAGAAAACTCTTCGCCCCGCAAACATTTTATCAGTTCACTCACTCCAAAGTCACATTTCGTGTTCTTTTAGGCTAGCCTACCAGTCGAGAGCTTCTAAACATGAAAATTGAAAAGCGGTAGAGCATTTAAAAGAAAATTTTTAAAAAGTGTACCAAATTAAAAAATCTATTTAAAATAATAACGAAAAACTAGAACTTTTAAACTTCTTACATAAATTAATTTTTGGTCAGCGAAGTGCCGCCCCCCTTTATCACATGACGTGCAACCTAGAGGGGTGGCACGGGCAGGCTTTAGATTCAGTAGAATATCTATTTCTAATGGGTTCTCATTACTGGATCAGGGATCGTTCTCGTAGGTTAAAAATCCTGTTTAACAAACCCGTACTACTAAGTTCTGATTATAATCTCCTGAAGTACTCACATCGATTAAACCACTAAATAATAATATTGTATCTTTCACATTGTATGAATCAAAAATAAATGAAGAACATAATAATATTGGTACTCACCAATTCACGATATTCCATATTGCCCAAGCACTTCTCGACATGATACAACACTCACATATAATAATCTCAACTTGGACTAAAATTCTAATATTTCTCAACACTCATATAACTCAGATATACATCAAATACACTTTGTAAATACCCTTCAGTAATTAATATGTTGTCTAATGTAAGATTTGAATCATACACTATTTCTGACACTGTCTGTACTGTTCACTGCATTGTGATTCAAGCCTGTCCAGTCATGATTCGTTCTGCGAAACCAGTAACATTCATTCGTGCGGAAATTTGTCATCAATCAAGTTTTGGATGGTGTTGATTTTAATCGAAAGTAGTCTCAGTCAAACAGGGTTGATTAGAGGACCGATTGACTGAGACTAAGACTTAGTAACATATTAACAAACGGAATTTAGCCATAATCATAATTTTAGCACGAACACTTACCTTGATCTGGTTTGACAGAACTTCACCCAGACAAGCCACTTTTTACGATTTAGCTTGGCAGGGATTAACCCAGACAAGCCACTTTTTACGATTTAACCTGGCAGGGATTAACCCGGACAAGCCGCTTTTGTAAACTGCTACGGTTCTCGTACTCAGATAGCGGTGAGAGTCTTATTGAAAAGACCAACCTTATGTCCCAACTCGGCCGTATTTATAGTTGAACATTCTTTCAGAGTTGGTTGACACCTCTTTATATCAGGTATTTTGATTGGTTGCTTCTTCTTAACGTTTCTTGTGATTGGTCAACTTGATTGGCTTCTGGAACTTTCTGGGGCTTGTTTGTGTTGGGGTTTTCCTCTTCTGAACTTCAGTTCGTGTTCGACTGACGCACTTCCTGTCACACGCATTTCCTGTCATATGTGCTACTGGTCACGTGCACTTCCTGATCGTGATTATCCATTAATTAATATTCATGTGACTTTTGTTGATATTTCACCGCAAATTTTACTGGGGTGACTTGGGGTTATTGTCCTTGAGTAACAGTCTGTCAGTCTCTGTTGTCCTGGCAACGAGTTGACACTAATTCTCATTGGTTGTCGCTTGTCATTGCTGCAGTCATCTTGTCCTCTTTGCTGGTTTTTCCTTAGCACTGCTTTTATATACAAGAATTCGTGTTCAGGCAAACTTGTCTGTAACACCATAAAGTGTCGCCCTGGGCCCGCGGCCCCCCTTGATGCGCCACTGATTGTACCCTTTGGCCATGCACACTCATTGCTGCAACCATGTTCTTAACTTGGTCATTAGTACTTCATTGCCGTTACCAGTTATTAGAAATGCGATGGCAACTATATCGGACATATGCGTTTTTCTGTCGCGTTCTGCACAGCGCGTGTCGATATTTCAAGACAATGTTGAAAGAGAAGCTTCAGGCTCGGCTTCTTTGCGACAGAAGCTGAATCCAATTTGCGCCACACGCTGGGTAGAAAGACATGACCCGATCATCATTTTCGTGACACTATTGCCATTTCTACACTTGAGGAATTGCAGCAGGAAATCAGGCAAGTGGAGGTTGCGACCAAAGCAGCAACTTGCTCAATTCTGTACAGAAATGCACGTTTTTAATCGCGGCTTTAGTTATGCAACACACTTCTGGTATAATCCTGCCTGTTTCAAAACTGCTGCAAAAGAAAGAATTGGATATGTTTGCAGTGATTGAGCTCATTGATAGTGTGCTGGATATTCTCTGACAAAACAGAAGCAATTGCGAAAACGTTTTTCATAAAATATTTGACCAAGCTAAGAATGAATGTGAAAAATATGATGCTCCACAATTGATTTCCAGAAGATGCAAAAGTCAAATTTTCAGAGATAATTATCCTTCTGATGACCCTGAGCATATCTTTTGGGAAGCCATATTTGTACCGGATTTAGATCATTTAATAGTGGAAATGGAGGATAGATTCTTTGATCAGAAGCAGAAGTGCCGAAGTCTTTGGGGCTTGATACCGAAGTATTGCGATGCTTCGTCAAACACTGCTGAAGATTTAGAAAGGTTACTGGAAATATATCAGGAAGATATTGGTCCCAGAGCAGCGGTTGTTCCTGAAGTGCAGCGTTGGGTAAATAATTGGAAGAAGGAAGATGTTAGCACTGTTCCTTCGAGTGCCATCGAGGCACTCTGTGCTTGCCATGCTGACATTTATCCGAATGTCTGCATAATATTGCTCACCATTTTAGACACTCTTCCTGTATCAACTGCTACAAGTGAGCGCAGTTTCAGCACCATGAGACGTCTTAAAACCTATCTAAGATCGTCGATTGGAAATGAGCGAATGGCAGGACTTGCACTGCTTTCCATACACAAAGATCGCCAGATCGCCAGAGAAAAAATTATGAATGACTTTGTTGCCAGTAGTAATCACAGATCTGATTTCGTGCTTTAGCATATATAAAATTTGTGAAGGGGTTTATTTTACTAAAGCGAAAGATTTGAAATGAATATTGTACGACAAGCAACTACTTTGCCCATGGCTCTATAGGTAGGACCAACACTCAAGAAACTATACACGTTAACTGTCCGCCGGTGTATTCGTGCCATCGCTACGATTTCGTTTGCCGGGACGGTTTGCTTGTAAGAGAGATGTCACGTGCTTGGTAGGCCAAATAAGCATGCATGGGTTGCTCCAAGAGCCTCCTGAAGAGCATCTGTCCATGTCTATTCTCTCATTTCAAAATTTCTACGGTGGCATCTGTCTGTACCTTGCGCAATTATCTGTAACGTTAGTGATATGTCGGCTAAGCTTTGTTTGCTATCACTGCCTCGAATATGTTAGATGATACACTAGCAATTCGCAAACTCTTATGCTGCCTTTTACGAGTATGTGTAGAAACTGTTGTTTCAATTCTGTTTTGGCGATTTAACAAAGGTATTTTGCCTTTGGTGTCGACCAACAACCATGTAGCGTGGCTGTGAGATAATTCTACGATCTGTAGTGGTACTGCAGTGCATTTTGCTTGTCTGCGATGTTGAGAAAAGTGCTGTTGATAATATTTCGTGACAAATAATAACCGACTGAGACATCAGAATTTGCTGGAAGTGGTGTGAAGTAATGCTACTATACAATATAAGAGTGCTTTTAAAAACAATATCTCAAGATGCTGAGCATGTTACAAACTTCCATAAACAATGTCAAAAATTTTCAGAGAAGTGCCACACTACATCGCATCGTATTTTAACAGATTAACAAAATCACGGTAACGGGGGAAAACGGGCAAAGAAAAACAGACGTCGCGGCTGGACCTGGTCAAGAAAAGTGTTGATATTTTAAAATTGAAATACCATGTATGACATAATTGTTACAGCAAATAAGGTAGCCTGTACTTTAATGAGACAAAAATATTTTTCTAAAAATTTCAGCCCCCCTCTTAAGCACGCTAGAAAAATTCGTTTTGCATAAAAAGTCAGCCAAGACCAAAACGTTTTCAAAATTTAGGCACAAAAACCTCAACGTGTTTTCTGAAGATCCGAGGGGATTCTTTGGCGATCCAAGTCTTTTTTATGGGGTGTTTATTTTATTTTTCGCCTTCGAAGACCCATACTTCAAGTTCCAAACACCAAACACTTCTGAAACTCACCGAATATGTTGACAATCACATCTTACAACACCCTACCAATTTACAAGTAAAAATAGAGAGGAAACAAGGTTGTGGCAATTTGAAATGTAAATTATTGAGAAAATTTTCACAAATAGTTGACAAAAATTTTATGAAAAATGTTGAATCTTTTCATAGGTTTATACGCGTTCTTTCGAATGGTACACTCTGAAAAATACTATTTGCAAACGTTTTGGAGTAAAGACGGAAAAATTGTATTTTTTCAAGTTTTGAAAAGATCCATTTTTTCGCCCAATCATTTTTCCCCGCAAAACAGGGATGAGTGACGTTTTTGGTGTTTGTGTTTAGTTGTAGTCCTTGCAAAGTCCAAGCCAAAAAACCGCTTCGAAAATGCTAACAGGTAAGCGTGAAGTCGATTTCTTGAAAATAACCGAACATTGCTAAATATTGCTTACGAATAAATAAAAAAATTCCATTTTCCCAAAAATTTCAAATGTAACATACCTTTTTGGAGTTTATCGGCAAGATCGCTGGAAAACCTTTCTTACAATGTCGCATTTGTTGATGTTGCTAAAAGTGGTTCGCGAGTTATCGCAAATACCGCTCCGAAAAGCTTCTGTGCTTCTTAAAAAACAGGGTGACGTTTTAATAACATGGGAAGCTGAAAACGGATTTTGCCTAGGGAGATGAAACGGCTTGCTCCGGCCCTGGTACTTAGAACACACTACACGGCGCACGCATGTCCGGTGATTATGGTATACGCAAAAAAATTGTTTTAAACGTTGCTTCCCTAAAATCTTACTAACATCAGAAGGCGGGCGTCGGTCTAATATAGCATTTATCGCTCAAATTTTGCAAAAGTGGTGCCGCAAAAAATTGAATGGCAAATAGTTTTCTACAGAGGAATCTTTTTCAGCGTAAAGTCAATAGGCACAATGACTTTTTAAAGACCAACCAGCTTGAGGCAAGGCCAGAAAAAGATCGTATGCAGGTTTTGGCCAAAAAACTTAAAGCAAGTCCAGAATTTTGAAATTTGTCTTAAAAGGCTATCCTAGCAACGCTGCCGTTGTGCGTTTAGTTGATTTCATTTCTTTTGTGAGTCCACCCTGGTATTGAAATGGGAGCCTGGAAAGACACATCACTGAACATCGTGTCCCTTTGCTGTAGGTATTGACTGATATGGGATCCTTTTACATTCAAACAATCTGTGAGTCCAAAAGAAATGGCTTAAGAAAATCAGTGAGTCGCAACGCCTTTCATTTTATCTCCAGTGTGTGAATAACTTGACTTGAAGCGAAGGATATCTGAAATCGACATTCAAGTACCGACGAGTTGCAAATATGCATTTCGAATCGTTTCAGTTGAGTTAGACGTTTTGGCTGCAGTGGTTTGAAAAATGTTGGCTGTACGGAAGGTTTTTGTTGAAATTGCTATTGAGAAGTTGTCAGCTTTTTGCACCACATACCTAAACAAACTTTTCTTCTCAACCAGGCTTACTGTAATATGTTAAATGAAGCACTGACACATTTTAACGGCCTAACAGAGACAGGACAGTCTTCGCACGAGTGTCCTGTGATTTTCGGTATTTCGAGCCTGTTTGAAAAAACACGTTCTTTGATGCAATTCAGTAGGATCTATTGATTTTCTGAAACCTACATGCAGCCTCTGAATGACGGGAGGGAGGAGAGTTTTGGATTAGTAAAGGTTTTTCTACTGCTTAAAAAAAGGACCTTTTCTGAAACCTACATGCAGCCTCTGAATGACGGGAGGGAGGAGAGTTCTGGATTAGGAAAGGTTTTTCTACTGCTTAAAAAAAGGACCAGAGCACAATTTTCGACACTTGCATCGTTGTTGAAAAGATTGGTGATGAGCACAAATAAAGCAAAAAGCACGTTCCTCGTGGTTGTAATACTGACCTGCTCATTTCTTTTTTGCAGCTTTCGTTTTACAAAGTAAGATTTAATAATTTTTAAATTGTTTTTCTTTATGCGAGTGCATGTGACATGTCCTTTTTGCACGACGTGATTACCAAGAAAATCCAGTGTATAATTATATTAATTAACTTTGTATCACTAACAAGACACAGTTACTGTGCGATCAACTTATCTGAACAGGAATGATTTCGTTTTAATAAGTGATACGAATTCTTGAAAGGATAAATAAATAGTATTATTGTTCAAAAAATAAACAGTGCGAGGTTAATTCACATGTTTTGTGGTTGCGTAACTTGTGCTGTAATCGAGACTTTGCCTGTAAATGACCAACCAACGTTCAGAAGCTTTGTTCAAACCGTCTTTTTGAAAGTTGTAAATATTTTTCATGCGAGATAACTGCAGTGATTTGCATGAGTTCCAACGTGACCAGTTTACTACTATTTAGTGCTAATTGTCAAATGTAATATAAATTTCCGCACCGTTCGTGCAGTTAATGTAACCTAGGCATAAAGGATTCATGCAGGAAACAGAAACTTTTTTCTTCCGCTGATCCAAACCCTACAACATTGAACTGGGATTGATCCAGCCCCTTCAAGCTCCCGTCCTATCGTTCTTATGTAAACAAATGCAGCAGCGCCCTTCATGCTTTAGTAGCTACCGATTTTTGTCTCTCATCTCGACTGGTGCCCGTAAACTCGTGCGCGCTGTCTGCACTTTTCCCCTATGTAGAAAAGGTCGTGGTTTCGGGTTAAATATCACCCCGTTTAAAGTTACTGTGATTTTTTCACCCATGTGATATAGCGCTGAAATTGTGGCAATCAGGGGCTGTAATTCACTCAGGGCCTGCTTCACTCAGGGCGTGCGTCCTTACCAGCATGGAGCATAAGTTCTTCAAATGCAACATATATTTTAATGAGCTTAGATTTTTGACTCTTCTCTGGATACTAAACTGGGGTTAGGTCCACTCCCACACTTATGAGTTCCACCCGCTCAGGTGTGGTTTTCCTTTTCATAAAAACAGCAAAGGAAATTTATTAGTGCACAAACCACGGAATAAGAGTTACGTTTCCAGTGTAGTTTGTGTAACCAACCTAACTAAATGAACATTTTGTTTTTATTTTTTATTAATAGGTTACATTAACCCCTGTTTGTGGTTCACGTGGCAAAAAAAGAGGTTCAGTGTTCTAGGGTTTTAAGCATAATTAATAGGTCGTAAAAGGGAAAGACCTTACCTTGACATCGGAACGATGAGTTTCTAACTAAAACGCTTACAAAGGAACAGTACACAAGAAACTCAAGCAAATATCAATAAAACAGACTTTGCAAAACTTTATCAACCAACAATGAATAGTCGCTTTTGTTACGAACAATGTCGCAAACTTTGTGCAACAGCTGATCGCCAAGTGTGTTGCCTTCTCTGCTTCGCTTCGCGTCGGTTCAACGTGACGTAATTTGTATGCATATGCAGAAATCCCTTTGAACTGTTTTTTTGAAAATTTCGCTAATTCATTGTCAAACATCCCATCTTTCACTGAATTACACATGCGAACTAAATTAGAACTTTCATTTCAACATTCTTGGTAAAGTTCGGTTCATTTGTACCTGATCCTTCACCACTTTTCACACCATCACTTCATCTCAGGCAAAGTCGCGAGGACTGCAGCCCAAGAAGGTCTGGAGATACCTCACGTTTTCGGCAACCTCTGAAAAAGTTTTGCAGGATCCACACCAAAGCGCGGCCAAGACAGGTCAGATGTCATCACGCCTTGGCCGGCATCTGGATTGGGGCTTTCCTGTGGTTGCAGACAACATGACTCCTTTCGCCAACCTTCTATTGGGAATTCTGGTCACGTGGCTAAACCATCTTAGCTGGGACGTCGCTACTCGATGAAGCAGCAGCTCGACTTTCAGGATTTTGCAAAATTCGATTTTGCACAGTTATTTCGTAGTATAGTGGATTTAACTTTTCGCATTACGACTTGCCGTTCCCTACTCGCTATTGCATTCCGTACGTGAGATCTGGTTTGTATCAACTGGTCATTCGCGTCAAGGGATTTCGTGTGTCCGCGCATGACCTCGATACGCATTGCATGATTCGTTTTTGTCCATCGGCGTGGACACCACGCTTTCAAAAAGTCGAGTTGTGTATCGCTAGTGCAGGGACCACGTTAACTGTTTCTGCTGTCGCGCCATCGTAAAGCTTTTCTGCTGCTGCTAATCAGAAGCCTTTTGTAAATAAAGATTTGTGCACCAGGAAATCTGTGAAACGAACTATCAAAGTGGTGAGAGCCAAACGCCTTGCTTCGGCTTGGCAACTTA
>Ga0210059_1006799_pt1 | contig 18277 bp, 13 predicted proteins | sample Ectturendosymbi2_FD_188042 | JGI IMG/M metagenome (GOLD analysis project Ga0210059, IMG submission 188042) | Ecteinascidia turbinata endosymbiont from Florida, USA - Sample 2 (SPAdes) (version 2) | ecosystem: Host-associated > Tunicates > Ascidians > Unclassified | place: Key West, Florida... | reverse complement strand
GGGGGTGCCAGGGAGGGCCACTGCCCCCCCAAAATTTTGCCTGGCCCCTCCAGAGTACCCCCAAAATTTTTCAGGTCTCTTTCTGAAAGTCCTACACAGACCATTGACAGCTCCCCTTGTTGCAAAACTGGCCCCTCCAGTGGCCCCCCCAAATGAAGATGTCTGACTCCGCCCCTGCATGGAGTAGTATAAAATGTGTCATAAAAGTTTGTGAAATACGTTATACTTGCAATTTGGTTTAATTGCCGTACCTAGTGTTCATAGATTACGGCTTAAAAAGTGTTGTGAATCCTCATATTTGACACTCTGTTGTATTGTACTGCAGAGAATAGACTGGTTAATGATCTTTACTGAAATCAACAAAGTGGCTGTGCAGTGTAAAAACAAACTCCCAATTCCTGCCCTGTACAAGCTGTTCAGATTCTGTTAAAGTCACTTGAACAGTACAGCTACGATGCGACGCGTTTTTCATGACCTCATCGCCCAGCAGTTCTCTACGATTTTCTCTACTGGGTGTTATTTTTCGGACTACCCTGAATAAAATCACGTCTCGGCGATTCCAACTAAGCCTACGAAAAGCACCTATCTGTAGTGGAATCAGCTTTCACCTCTTCATTTTCACCTATTCCCAAGCTTTTGCAATACCATAGGCCAGCGCTTTTCAAACTTTTTATGTTATGGCACACTAATACATTCTGAATTTGACTGCGGCACACATAATTTAAGAAATCGAAAACCTACTTTTCACAAACCTTGCAACGAGAGCTACTTATAAGGTTTTGTCAAAACATAAAACTTTCGCGGCACACTTCAGCCTTTTCAGCGGCACACCAGTCTGCCGCGGCGCACAGTTCGGGAAACACTGCCATAGGCCAAGCACACGAAACAAATCTTCGAATTCGAATTTATTGCAGTGCAAAAACGCCCCAATACCGAGTTGGCAAGTTTGTTCACGAAGGTAAACCAAGGGCGACGAATCGCTCAGGCGTCAATCCGATTACAGTGCAGTGTAAAGTGGGTAAGTGAGAAGTAAGCCTGGATTAAATACTGCCCTACAAATTAATTTTAGCATGTAGCAGTAGTACCTTCCAATGTTTCAGAAAATCTTAAACTATGCCTGCTTGCACATAGTCTTTGTGAGGGTTGCTGTTCGTACGTGCATGGTCGTTGCTTGTAGTTCGATTGATTGATTGTTGCAGTTGCCCAGAGCCGTCTTGCTTATCGGTAGAGCGCCTTTCATTTATTGAGGCGTGAGTAATTACTGCGCTCTGACCGAAGTGTTCTTGCTGCCTCGTATTCAGTTATGTTCTCTGCATCGTTTGAACTGGCTGCTTTTGCCGTACGACTATCGTCATGATTATTTTCTGGTCTCTAGTATGTTGAAACTCAGTTCTTTAAAGCCTAGTAAATATACTCGCTGGATATTTGCATCGATAGGCCGTTTTGTCACAGTCTTCGACATGATTTCACCCAAATGGTAATCAATCGCAGCATGGTGCTATCAGCGGGTGACGTCAAATAACTGTGAAACAAGTACTTAAAGTTCCCTGGTACAGATGTATGATATGATCAGTTGTGGGGGTTGTTTTTGTTCTCGATATTGAGTCAACATTACATTTGGTAAATTGTGACGTGATTTTAAGACCACCAATGTGATGCTAAACAAACGTGATGATTCACTGTAGGACTGAAGGGAATGTTGCATGCGTGTGAGACCAAGGCTCTCGAAGAGGCCTTAGTGAGACAAGGGCGACTGCACAACAAACAATAAATTGATTGCTGTTACTCGCGTCGGGTTTCACGTGATTTACTTTAAAGTTACTAGTGTTTCGCCAGTCATTCACACATAGCATGTCACTGTAGCATAGCAATAAACAGTCACACAATTGGCTTCTAGAAAGACAGATGTCCTACGTCAGTGCTTCTTAACCTGGGGTAAATTTCATTTTCCAAAATGAATTGCAGCCAATGTAAGTTTTTATAAATCATTCTAAACTGTAGGAGTTTCTTAATTTCCTATTTTCAATAAATGAGCACCATTGAGTGTATTGGGGGCAAATCTGGCAGTCGTGTTTGCTTGATTCTAACAAATCTACCCAAGTTGGACGGTGACTGTTCAGAGAAACCCCAACGTTTTGTCGGATTTAATGTAAAAAACGTTTACTGGGTATCACTGTAAAAAATTTGCTTAAACAAGTCAAAACAATTCTTTCAACAAAAAAACTTACCTTTCATTTTTGCTGGAAAGAAGAAAACGTAGCGAAAAATCAATTTTTATTTCTAATTCGGATTGTGCCTCATCAGTGCCGCACCAATTCATTGTTTCTCTTTGTAACTCCAACGCACAGCTTAATTCTAGAAAGGTAATGTAACACATTTGACGCAGTATTGTTTTAGATATCCTGAAATTGCCTTCTGTTTGAAGTTGTGTGCATGGTTTCTTTTGAGTCTCATAAACAAATCGCAAACGTGGAAGGAAATATACATACCCAACTTCAGATTTTCTCTTTGCAAACTCCAACTTGTAACGAAATGCTAGTCAAAGGCGACACAGTATGACATAGTTTTTAGGTACCTTCAAAAAGTTTTGCTAGGTCTATTGATTTTTGAACTAGCCTAGTGAAAAATTACCAGTCGTAGCACCAGTCAGTGAAATCTATTGCAATTGTGATTACCTGAGTAAGACTGATCTTTTTTCACGCGGAAATAAAATATTGGAACAATAATGTTGTATGATTACGGAAGAATAGCATTGTTGATACCACTGGATGATAGAGGCTGGGTGAATGTGCTGTACGTAAATTCTGACGTTCAACGATCTGTAAGAGATTTTTTAGTTGAGAGCTTGTGTTATTAAACTAGGGGGCGTGAAGGGTTCGTAAGGGGGGCGTGAGTATCTCAACAACATATTTTTGAGAAACATTACATGCATTGATTTATCATTCGTGAATTTGCAATCACTTTACTATGAAAGCCATAATCAAACAAAATGTACAAGACAAAATCTCGGAACAAACTGGAACATGAAGCCGATCTGCGATGTGCGTTGTCTTCAACTAAGCCTCGAATCAAACTACTAGTTTCCAAAAACAATTGCATCCTTCCCATTGAATAGGATAATGGCAAATAAATTGCTGTTCTCTCTTTCGTGTTTGATTTTGAAGCTAAGTAAGGCGCTAGTATCAACGACTAGCGTCTAAAGGTACGCGGGTGAAAATGACTAAGATCTTCTGGTTCAGATTTAGAATAATACTTATTATCTGTTTCTGTGTCGATGGACTTATAAAAGGGCCACATTTATATTACGGGCACCATTCAATGGGGCGTGGCATACGTTTGGGGGGGGGGCAGTTTCCCCAAACTGCTCCACCCCCGGATCCGCCAATGCTGTCTGTTAGCCCAGAACGCAACAAGCAATTAACAGCAAGGCAAGTACACAATTGCGACTATTTACAGTAAATTAGACACGTAGTTCAAGCAATTGCCAGCCAACTATAACTTCAATGCTGAATGACAAACTGAAACTGCACGCTGATTCTGCAACAGCAAATAATAAAACGAACACATGAAAACGATGTATTTTGGGCTCCACGGCTCAGATATTTCGGTCTATCAGAAAGCTTGCTGTTTCGCTTGACATACACTGCGCTATGCATGAGGAGAAACAAACCACGTGATATAGTCATTGTTGTCGTAAGCTGTGCTAAACAACACAAGATAATAACGAAATCGCTGAAGCCCGGAAAGGCGATATTATACGGCAAATGATGTCAGATACATTTATGATTCAAGAATGCACTTAAATGCAGCAATTCTCTTGACTCTGGACGCATGTTACAGATATGTAGTCACCTTTAACCAAATGGTCTTACGTCTCACAGGTGAGTCTTTTTATTGCAATTCCGGAAGAGACATTACTTCTGAAGTATTTTGATGACATTTGTGAAGTCCAGCTGACCTGATAAAATGACGCAGGACCCGAAACTCACTCTAATTCTTGCCTTTTGTTGGTGTTTAACTTCAGCATCTGCCTTATTACCAGGTTAGTAGATGTTGTACGGTGGCCTTATAGGAAGGTAAAATAATTATGTTGCAATAAGTACTGTAAATAGTATTTTACGTTTATGCTACCAACAGATATCTTTTGACATTTGTTCCTCACCAAGAACAAAGTTATTTGTTAAACTACTTAGCTTTTACAAACGCGATGCAGTCCATTCTATTAGCAAAGTTATTTTATAGGAATTCGAATTCACGTAACTCGACACATTTTTAGTCCTGAAATCTGCAATCAATCGTAACTACTTACAGAAAAGGCAGAGAAAGCAAACAACCTCAAGACTAAAGTGCACAAATCAGAACACAACATGCGTCAAGTAAAAACTGGAGAATGCGTCGTTCTTAAACAATATTTTCACTAAAACTCGAAAAAACCTCAGATGGCCTGGATAGGCTTAAGTGTTGGCACACAGAATGTAGCTAATACGTTTTGACAAACCTGGGAAAAATTTTAGCTTATTCGACGTTTTTTGGGAAGATAATTTTTTTGAGCATTGCATGTCATTCGCGAAAAGTAAGCTGCGTCTGTCGCATTATGCTACAGGACGTCACCTAGCGGTGGAAATTTACCAAAATTTTATTATCGAATAACTGTTATTTCTCCTGGAAGGGCGAAATGCAGCGGTGGTTTCCTTTTTTTGTCGCTTCTGATCGGTGTCAATAATAACGTGATCTTGCGAACACGTCACGTTTCGTGTCATTTATAATAATAATGACGTGATCTTGCGAACACGTCACGTTTTCGTGTCATTTCGTGTCAGCCTTCAAAGTTTTCAACGACTTTGTTCGCGTGATGCGAGAGATTATTAGGCAATATTTCTACAAATTTATATGAGAAAAGTCACTTGTTTAAAGAAGCCAATTTTTTGAGGACATTAAGTTCAGAACTGTTGCGTTCCACCGTTTTTAAATCAAAATGTCTCAAAAATTTTGTGATTAGCAGCATGGTTTTGCCAAAACAAGCACAAATCAACCAAATGATGTCGGCCTGAAACCCATTTGCATTATAGCTAGGGTGGTTATAAATACAACTTTCTTCCAAAACAATCAATTTAATTTATAAAATTCTACCATAACCCTGGCTTTGTATTAACTGCTCTCCATGAAAGTGCATGAAATGGTCAGATTAAAATCATGGGACTGAGAGGGGATGGGGGAAGAAAAGCGCCAGAGCCCTCCTGGATTTCAAGATTCGATATTATCTCATTAGTCTCTTAGTAGAAAAGTCTTTTTCTTTACGTATCTAGGTGGTAAAATGAAATTTCACCACTGTATGACCCCTTAAAATATTTTAGCCACCCCTGGAAAAATCCTCTGTTGCTTCCCCCACTGGAAAAAAATCCTTCCGACGCCCATGACTCACATACTTTATTTTCCGTACATGTAAACCACTCTCCACTTGTAAAGATAAGAACATAGGGTGCCAGAATATAAAATTTGCCCCACGAAAATTGAACCTGGAGTTTCATGTGAAATTTCAGGTAGCATCAAGCCTAAAAACAGAAACAGACAAAATAATCCGTCTGTAGGGTAATTTCATCTCTGTCTGTTGCTAAGAGAAAAAAATCGTTAAGGGATCACAATGAATCTGGTCATAAACCTGAAAGTAATAGTGTACCTAAAATCCATCCCGCCTTATCACAATTTTCCAGTCTAGACTATATCAATGTTCTTTAACCTAACCCAAAATAATTTGTGACTGAAATAATACTTTGTGGAATAATGACATTTTAAACATTTTGCGATGAAAGTGTTTATGCAAATACCCTGAGCCAAATACAAAAAGCGACAAATAATATCCGCTTGCCTGCGCCGTGGACCACGCTGCTTTTCAGTGAATGCGAGTCAGTGGTCTTTAACTTCATTTTGTAAATTGGCATATATCTTTTCATATTTCTTTCAGCTCCATCTTCTCTCATTGTATCTCAACATGGAGTGGATGGATTTAAAGTATCTTTCTCTTCTGTTCCCGGTGCCTCCAATTACTCTGTTTCTGTAGTTGCAAGACATGACTCGAATGATGTTAAAATCACTCAAACTGAGAACAGCGAAACAATGGTAGATTTTTATTAACAATCTTTCAAAATCTCTGGCATAAATTACCAAAGTCCGAATGTTTGCGTTTGGAATTCGCATTTTGTGTATCTTTAACTGAAATGTAATGGTGTAATGCACGAAACTAAGTTTCCGTGCACATTCAAATATGTTCCAGGCACTAAACATTTTAAAATAAATGCTAATAAATTTGGTGGTCTTTGGTCGTTTGTTAGATCACTGGCAAAAGGAGCAACATCGTTTATAACGTTACGGTGCGAGCTCTTGACGGAACTACGTTGGGAAATGCAACCAGCGAATTGACACGAACAGGTAAAATGTTGTTTTGTTTCAACCCTTGGCGAGCTCCAAAAATATTAAACAAACAAATTGCAGAATTGCTTCTCGTGACTACGTGTGGTGTAGTTATCAAGAGGTTTAATAGAGTTAAGCATAATATATTTCAATATAATATGTATAGGCCTATATATATTTCAGAGGAAACTTTTCCTTCACATATGCACAGATTTTCTTTGAGTGAAATTTACTAGCAAAAGTTGGTTTTGATCAAATTTACCCACGTTAGAAAATTTTATGGTAGAAACCCTTGTGAGGATTGATTCGTTGCTGCGAAACATTGTTTAGTTATTTATGTATCGCTGTGTGTGATGAACGCGTTGTAGATTCCAAGTAGTTGCCTTACTAGTCCACTCAACGTCTTGAGCTTGCCACGCCAAAGCATTGCTGGATATAACGCTCTCTCTCACCACTTTATTCATTAATTCCTTTCCAGAAACACTACTAGGTTTGATGGCTTTCCTTGAGTAACTTTAGCAACAGAACAAAAAAACAACATAAAAACAAAGACCTTAAAACACTTGAACGTAAGACAACGAAAAATAGCGTGCAGTATCGAATAACATCATACAGAAGTGCCGAGCGTTCACAGGAACGACAGGAAACAGCGATCAACCCAGTGATGTAGGTAAGAAGGTTACATGTCAACAGTTAAACTGTTGAGAAACAAATAGGTTGCATTGAATCACGAATGGAAGACGCAAGATAAGACACATTAGCAATGAATGAAACATGAATGTAGGTATCCACTGCTGTCAGGAGTCGCTTCAAGAACAGTAGTGCATACGAAATTTTTCTGTTTTGGAAATGGACTTTGAATTCAAAACAGTAATAAATGTCGATAAACCGTGTGCATAAATGCAAACATTTTATAGCAATATTGCGCAATGCTTGTGAGTAGCTTCTGCCTATATACAACTCAACAATGGCTCCCAAACTTTTTCCTGATCAAGTACCGCTTGGGGCCATTCCGTATCGTCAAAGAGTGATCCCATTTTATTTGAATAACATTTGATCAAAACTTTGAAACACTAGACATAAAAGCGATATGTACAAAATAGTGGTGGTGAATACCGAACCAAAAGGAAAAGAAAACTGAAAAATAGGAATTTACTAACAGTACCTGATAAGAAAAAGGTAAAGCTGTGGAAACAGTTTTTTTGTGAAGAAGAAACAGGAGGTACTGGCGTATCAACTGAAAGGTCAGCACATTCCACTGGTAGTATACATACCATAGGTTAGGAACCACCAGCGCATAATGTAAACAAAGTTGTTTATATTTAAGTATATACAGATCTGACCACCAGATCATTAAAATGTTCTATCATATTCCTAAAATTTGCCTTCTGATTTCTAAAACATAGATTTTTGCTAACTTTTCAGCTTTACCAAGAAATTTTGAAACTCAGTGTAAAAACATTGAGCTCCCTAAAGCAGCATTTTCGTCTCACCAACATTATCACTGCGGAGTATTAATGTGTAATACACGGTATTTTATTACTTCAGCACCAAACGGAGTCAAGCTGGGAACAATCATCACTACGCCAACCTTCATCACTGTATTTCTGGAACCAATACCTGGAGTAACTGCTCATGAAGTCAGAGTAATGAACGTCGAGAATGTATCTGATGTTAGGACGGTCGATCCACGTTATTTCCGTAATTTCAGCCTTTCACATGTCGCGATGTATGTTGTTGTTTGTCAAAATATTGTTTCAGTTGATAAATGCATGGTTTTACTTATAAACTTGACAAGGATTATTTTTTATTTGTTCCACTGAAAAATCATGTTTTCAATCCTCTCGTTTACAATCTCTGTATGCTGTCGGCGTGGATCAACAACGTGTTATATTATTTTGAAGCAACTCCGTTTGTTAGTGTTTGCTGCTTTTATCTAATATGTTGAAACCGATTTGCTGGTCGTAAAAGATTTCAACGTTTTTTCAAAAATATTTTTTTAAAGAATTTGGCTGTAGGTTACGCACCATAAGCTATTAAAAGCTTTACGTTTCCTGTAATTAAGCTTTTGAGGTATCAGCCAACTGGGCTCTGCTGTTATCTTTTTGCAACGATTCAAACTTGCGCAAATCTGTTTTCAAGTAACTAGTACCCACACATGTGAAGAATTTGAATCATCAGCAAATTAAGGCGAAGAATTTGAATCATCAGCAAATTTAAAAAAGTCAGCAAAAACATTTTGCTGATTGATTCAAACTCTTCACCTGTGCTGAGACCAGTTACTTAAATACACACCATTAACGTAAGGAAACCACATGACCAAAAATTGACGAACTACCTCTAATCGATACAATACAGTATTATTTGTGTGTACTGTAGCGTCTAGCGTTTGTGCCTGACTCAGCGAATAAAGAATGCACATAAATTCATCCATATTCGCTTAAATCTTTTACGCATGGCCTTAAACATGAATGCACATTTTGCGGTTGTCGATAAAAATTCATGCGGGCGTGCACATCTGATCTAAAATTTAATTATGGCGGCCGTGTTTTATTAAACACTCTTTGTCTTGGAAAACACACTAAATGTTAGCATTGTATAGACCAGGGGTGCACAACGTGCGGCCATTGGGAAAAATAAATGCGGCTGTGAACATGCAATTTAAAATATAAAAGTTATGGAGGCTTGGCATTGTGAAAAACTCAAACTCTTTGTTTATTGTATAGAGATACTTGGTACAATACTACCAAATAGATGAGTGAAAACAAATACCTTGAGCTCAATGAGGAGCACAATTTATAAGAATAAACGTAAAGCGACGAGAAATTACGAAGTAGTTATGCAGCCCTACCTTCTAAAGGAATGCTCGTCTTATTCCTGTATTGTCGCTTGAAAAACCTAAGACAGTTCATTCGAAACGTCTCTGCTGCAAGGCTTCCCTTTCGCATCATCTGATTACTTACTTTTGTGCGGAAATTGAGAGCACTGTAACAACCCAGCGTATGGAATTATCGCTATTAATTTTATTTTGTTAAAATGACAGAATCACTGATTTGAAACCAAACACGAACTACTCTGTTCAAGCAAGAGCGTTAGAAGCCGGAGGACTTAACTTCACGTCATCACAGAGTCCTTTTGGACCTGCTGTCACCGTATCCACTAGTAAGTTTTATGCTCCTATCGCGACATACACGAAACACGTTTTAGTTTTCTGCTGCAATGCACAAAAGTTTGATTTTGTAGACGCTGAGAACGTAGATCGTATTACTCTGCTACGGTCTTTCAGAGGTCTTGCACCTTAACATTTTTACGAAAAGAATTGGTAACAATCCAATGATCACGTTGTTAAAATTCAGTCGAAAGGAGAACATTTTTGCAAACTCTCCAAAGCTTATAACCGATCAAATTGAAATAAAGCCGATGTTGTATATGATCAATTTGTACCAATGCTGAATCTACGGGGTTCATTCGGGCTTAATGCCCCTCCACATATTTTTGTGTACCCCCCAAAATTTTTTGAAGTTTCTTACGATAAATGTGTAGCATCGATATTTGGTGACGGCAATTGGCGGCAAGCCAAGGCCTGAAATTTTTCCTTTCCAGGCGGTTGAGTTAAACGCTTTTGGCCAAAGAGTGCTACGGCGATTTCCTTTGGGGCCATGGATGGGACATCCTACGGCGATTTACTTTATGGTCATGGATGGAACATCCACACCCTTTTACGTAAATTTTACGTAGAGTCTGATTCGAAAAGAGTAAGATACAGTATCATTTGAAATGACCACGTGGAAGAAAAGGGCGCCCCACAGATGAAACAAACAGTACTGAAACCTGTTTCTGAACAATCGGTATCTTGCGTAGCACCAGGAAGTTGGTAATGGAAGTTATGTAAGGTTATACAATTTACAGCAGATGCTGAGAAAACACGAGAATGGCAGAGAGAAACGAAAACGTAGTCGAGGTACAAAGTAGCTTCGCATATTTGAAGAATGATGCCATTGCCAGTAAGGATAAAGATAAGAACTCAAAACAATTGGAATCACGAAGTGTTCTGTTTAAATCCAATCTGTTATTTGAATCCATGTTCTCAAGAAAGAACATGAAAGTTTTTTGGAATCTTCTTTCGCCAATGTAGGAAAAAAGCAAAACTTGTTTACTTCCACAGACAGTTTTTAACAAGCGAGCGTGCTACCGTGGAACTCAGCATTTGTACTTAACAAACTTTATTTTTGCAGTGATTAGTGACTTTTCAACTTTTAGAAAACCATTTCCATGAAACAAAGCTATTGAAGGTTTGAAAAAAGTTAGTTGTAAAACGAACAAAGTAGTGCAAACTGCAGTCAATGAGAGTTTTAAGACAGACCAGGTTTCGGAATGGATTCGGAATTACGTTTGTCAAAATGCTTCGGTCCTACATACAAAATTTTTTCCCAATGACGGACACTTTTCCGCCAGTCACTGTTGAAGCAATCGAGTTGCTTAGATCCTCATTGGAAAATGATTATTTGTGAATTAGTTGGTCACCTTTACTTTGCTGGAGTTGGTTTTACGCTTTAGTTTTCAAATCGAAATTAATAAAATTAGAGTTACGTTTTTTTATATTTTTCGTGTGCGTCACGATGTTGAATACAAAGCAAGTTAATGTAATTGTCTTATTGTGAAATCGAATTTATTTTTTTCTGTTAAAATAACGTTCAAACGTTTTGTCAATGATGCTACCGAGGCATACGCATAAATATTGTTACAAACCATTTCACAGGTTGATGTTTTCAAAAAAATAAAAATGTTCCCTGCTTGTTTTGAAACGTTCACGCAGTAATGATAAACCTGATGGGTATAAACTTTGCATTTATCACGCCTTTGTTTCAGTTGTTTCAAGAACTTTCTGAATAGAGTAAGATGTGATGACAGGAGAATTTTGTTTACCATTGGATGCTGTCATTTTTATTGACTGCAGCATCTTGCAGTATATGGGCCTAAGCATAACCTAATACATTCTTCTTGATAAGTGGAAAATCAGGAACCTCGCAAAGTATTTTTAACTTTAAAGTACGTTCAGCTGAACTTCACTGACCAGATAATTTTTATCATTGCTTGAGTGTTTCGTTTCTAAAGATTTTGTTGAAAGTAACAGTACAATTTTATACAAGCTTTAATATTTTTTTAACGGTATTTCTCCCCAAAGAAACTTCCAAATTTCGTAGTCTATCTTACCTAAAAATAACAACTTTTGATTGGCAGTGACACAAGTTTTCTGTGATGTGTCGGTGACAAATTTTTATTCTTGTAGTCATGCCTTAACGCACACTTGAAATATTTTAGTTACACGCGTTTTATGACAGGATGCGTACGAGCTATGTTGGAATAACTTTTTTTCCAGAAATGACCTCAGTGTTCGGATCAGTCGTTTTCATTACTCATGCATTTAGCAACAACCCCACCACAAACTCAACTTTCATATCAATTTTGGAAGATCAACTTCTGGTCAGTCACAGAGAAGATTCACCCGGAACAGTGTCTGAAGTTAGCATTATAAAGAAAAACGAAAGTGTCTATGACTGCGAGAATTCCACGGGATATGTTCGTTGTTTCTACGAAATACTTGTCGTGAATCAGAGTTTGCCCATTGATTTGCGAAACTTGACAAACAGGATGCTGTACCGTGAGTCTGTTGTCAAATACAATGGTAAGTTCTTTCGAATAGGCCTATTTAGTAGATCACGCCCATAGCTTTGTTAAATTTTTCATTTAGTTCTAATTAATTACAGCTTACGCCGTTGGCAAAACGTGTGGATTTAAAGACCTGTTTTTTTGGAAAAGTGAAGAAATTTTTTCATAACATTACAAATGTGCCATAGCGACTTAAATCAACGCTAAACTGCACGCATTTAGCGAAAAGTTTTAGAGTTTTGCAATTCAAAAATCATTGGATTTTATTAGCTCTGTAAATACTTTACTTGTATTGTATGTGAATGATGAAAAAATGAAAAGGAACAGTAAATCAATTATGGGCCAAAACTTATTAATTTTGTTTGAAAACACTAAAATGCAAAGCTCAATGTAACTAGTGATCATTTTTGTACTAGCCTTGCTGCTGCTGGACTTTGTATGCGATATTTGCATAATGTTTTCTTCAGAACTTGCAAACGCAGTCGTAATGTTGTTTATAGTGCAGCGTAGTACATTTTACGCAAGGTGACACTGACAAGGAACACACAGATTGATGAAAGAACACGAGCTTAAAGTATGTGGCGGTAACAATGAACAATCGTATAAAGAGCGCAGAGCGCAAGCATGAATGAAGATGTGCGTAGTCCACTGAATCTGCACATACGTTGTCCGCAAAATCTATGTACAACGTTGAAAAACTGAAATAATCTCACATCAACCGCCGGTCCGCGATATATTCGTGTTTGCTGTCTGACTCTGGAACGCCGGTATGGTTTTCGCGCTGACGCTTGAGGGGGCAAGGCGTTGTTTTAAAAATAATCTGGATGGAAAACCATGCACGATAGAAACACAAATTCTGCACAAAAACGTCAGTCACATTGTGTAGCTTACGAAAAACAACATCACAGGATTTTTCCACTTCTTTTGGTGAGAAATAACACCCTGAAACAAGGGTGGCTTTGCTGTTTTTTTAATTTGAAAGTTCACTGCGCCTATTCCAAAAACGGGAAAAACGTAAAAATCACAGGAACGGTTGTTATAGCTATTAAAAAGCATCCTGCCAAGTTTTGAATTAAAAAAAATGTAGAGAAGAAAAGTTATAACAGTTTTTATATCGCCTAGTCCTAAACAGCCTTTCTGCTTTTCGATTCCGCCCGAAAACATACACGCGTTTAGCTGTGCTTTGCCGATCGCTAAATAACTCAGTTTGGGTTCGATTTGGCTAAAACTTGCAGCACTATTTCGTTTCGATGCGTAAAACCTTCATAGATATTTTCGTTGCACAAACTGAACTACGAAAAAAATTATTGCACACATTGTACGACAAAAAAACACGCTAAATTTTATGTTCGCACAATAAAAGCAGCGCAAATTTTGGTTTGCACAAGAAAACAACGCAAAATTTTATTTGCATGTCGCCTGAGCATTTGACAATTGTCAGCTTTTGGATGCTGAAAAGTAACGCTTATGCTGTCGTTGTTGTTGTTGATGCAGAAAAAATGTGAATATCACAGAACATGTTGTCATGACCTTGTAGCAGCCGCATGTCGAGATGGTAGTACATGAAACGAGAGAAAACATTATAACATTTTTATCAGCTGTTTATAAATATGGTTTGAGATTTGTGAAAAAGTTATGCACGCACGTTCAGGTGCTTGGCGTTGTTGCGATGGGAAAGGACGAGTGGCAAGGGTGCAATGTGAGCTATTGTTGGCAGCAACCTTTATTGTTCTCAGCTGAACTCTAAATCTCCATTGATCTTTATTGTTGGCAAGCAGCAGGGAAAGATCACACGCTGCGATCACTGAATTACTGCATTTTCGCAAATTAGTGGGTGTTATTCTTCGCGATGCCCTTCCTGGCTCACAAAGACTTTACGCTAACGGGCCGTTTGAAAACTGCCAAGTGCGGATGTTTGTGAAGCAGGGAAATTGCCAAGCGCGAATGTTTTTGAAGCAGCTGAACAGGCGGCTCCAGCAGTTACTTGCTGTCGAAAAAAATATTTATACTAAAGCAAAAATCTTCAAATCTTTACATGAGATGTTCTAAATCAGTAAAAAAATTTTTGAGTAATTATTTATCCACATCGCATTAGCATGCGTTCACAAATGCTTTACACTAACGGGCCATTTGAAATCGGCCAAGAGCGAATGTTTGTGAAGCTGCGTCGAACACACGGCTGAAGCAGTTACTTGCTGTCGAAAAATATATTTATGCTCAAGCAAAAATCGTCATATCTCTACATGATACGTTTTAGCTCAGTAAGAATTTCTGAGTGATTGTTTATCCACATTACATTAGAAACCGCTCCCAATGAAATGCAATGTGACGAGACAATCAGGCACATGGTTACAGCAGGCCGATCTTATTTCCGCACTCGGCGAAACGCGTGCGTGACTGCAGGCAAAACCACCATGAATGCAGGCAAAATATACTATGGTTGCTTTGAACCGCACCGTACGTCAAATCACATTATAAATATATGTTTCTGGTTGCTAGAGACTTGTACGAAATGTTCGTACTCTATAGAGGAAAACATACGACCCGGCGCTCAACGGTTGGCATTCGTTGTGAAGTATATCGGGCACCGGTCCACGAGTATATCGTGCGCCGGCGGTCTACGGTTGGGGAACTTGCAGAAAACCGGCGTTTGAAGTATGAAACCTTATTAAGACGACATTTTTCATAAAAAAATTCGCCCAGTATAAAAAGGCTACAGAGAATAAATAAACTTGATTTACCAAAGCACTGCCAATCACTTTATTGTAACGATGCATATTTTAAAGAAGCAGCTCGTTGAATTTCCAGGTTTGATTTTATGTTCAATTGGTTATTTTCAAGCAGTTACTGTGCGATATAACTAATATAGCGTCAGACAAATTCTAGATCTGTGAAGAACAGCACTCTCTTTCACGCAGTGCGTCATGTGCGCGGTTCCGACACCTCACTAATTCCATGCATCAATATTCTGTAATCTCGTAATACCTACAGAAAATGCCTACAACAACGAAACATGGTTAGCGCAAACATTTTTCGTCACAATTTAAGCAACGTTCAACAAAGATTGTCCAATGCTCTTTTTCAAACACAACAGAAAAAAAACTAAGAATCCTGCCAGCGCAGCTAAACTGAGCCTACAAACTTCACTTTCGGTTAGCCAAGCACGCGACATGCAGTTAACAGTTATCAACTTTTAACAACGAAATAAACACGCGACTGCAACGCACACGAAAACTGCTTCAAAGGAAACACGAAACTGGTTTACCCCACTACATGAATTAGCGTGCACCAGGGGCCTAGCGAGATTAGATGGCGCCCTGAACAAAAAGCAAGTTTTCCACCCCATTTTCAAACCGGAGGTCTTTCGGAAGAAATCTACTGTACTGAAGTAAGTACTTGTGACATGGTTGGGACTTTTCGGCTCCCCCATAATGATTCGGCGCCCGAGGAATTGTGTCCTTTTTCCCCCTCGTTACGCCCCTGGCATGCACACGAAAACTTCGACTGCACAACAGTAAGGCAAAATGCATTAGTTACGTACCGAATAGTATGGTTTTCCCCAACTCTGATGTTTGTTTTTTTGGTTTTACGACACAAGTCGCTGGGTCGGATGGCACAATGCGGGCTGTATATTTGAAGCCGCTAACCCCAGACAACGGGAAGAACGGAAAATTTATAGCGCATTTTGCACGAGAGAAAACAAAATGACAAGTTTTAGAGTCGCTGTCGCAAAAGTCTGCTGACGCCAAGAAGTAACGAATCGTCAAATCGAAAAGGCAACACTCTTCGTAGCATGATGCCAAATACGATCATGCTTCAATGCTGCACTGAATGTAGCAAAACCTATTGTCCCTGGAAAAGGAGGCAAATTATGAAAAAACGCACATTACTTTCGGCGACCAGGTTAAATGTGACTAGCCCCATTGCAACTGATCATGTCATGTCAACTTGGGTGATCGATGAGTAAGTAACGACAGCTTTTCGTAGCAAAGTGATATTTTTCTGTTCATATTCATTGAAATATGTATGTTCAGCGTAGCCTAAGCATTTTTTCAAATCGAGGTCAGTGCCTTTAGCTGTAGCAGTAAAAAGCATTGGCTGAACAGTACACCGTAACACCATCGTTTGATATAAAAATGCGCCTTTCAATCGAGATTTCTTAAACTTGAATTTCAATTTTCGCATTTAATTGAATGTTTCACGTATTGCTTGTGCATGATTTATTTGAAGTTGCAGCATGCTCATCTTGTGGTGTTGTCATAACGTTGAACATTTCATACATACGAAAATTTCCATGAACAAGTAATTACTTAAGTTTCATTCGTACAATCGTCATATTACGGATGTTCATTATTTACCGGCATAAAATAAGCTTTTGCTGGAATTTAGATAAATCTTTGGCACAGTATTTTTCGCGTAGTAATGGGAAGTCCAATTTCTAATTTGCATTTGCAGCTATAACAGCGAAAGCTTTTTGTGCAGGAGGTGCACCTGCTGTTTACGAGATCTTTTCCTTGGAATACGAAGCAAACGTCAAACAGGTTCAACTTAGAGGAGCATGCAATGATGCATCTGACGTGCGAACATGGTCTCTGTACGATAAAAACGGGTTTTTGCAAAACATCCCGATTGACGATGCAAAACAGGAAAGCATATCAGTCATAGAATTTACCGAAACAGGTACATTCAACGTTTCAAACTAATTTATTCTGAATAATGAGCCTAAACCTAAAAAGTCAGTAAAATCCCGCTTGAAATTTTTAATAATACATTTGTTAACTTTTTGAGTAAAGTTGCACACTCGGTCGTAGGAAGTTTTGGTCTCGAAACAACGAAATTGGTTAATTAATCTCCTGGGGAATTAATTAATTAATTATTGAATTCTTGGCATAACTTGCCAACCACTTTGGGGCACTGGGTCAGGTTACGTGAGCCAAAAAAGCCTAAACCTACACCTATTTTTGGTGTCACCAACAAAAAACTCAAATCCACAACTTCCCAATTTTTTTTAATTGAAAGTACACGTATTCCGGATCTTTAGAGGGTTTGAACAGCTCTCTAACTCAATCAGCTGGCAAATTATAGCCGAATGTGTTGGCGCGAGTTTGCGCTAAAATTTTGGCACACGCGGGATTCACAGGTTTCTCTCTGCTTGTATTTTTGATCCTTCACTTTATCCGTTTGAATTAATGGAAGGAAACGGTCTTTAGGGCTTAGGCGTTGTGATAAGGTAATGGTATAGTAAAAAAGAAAAACATCGGGTGTAAATTATAAAAATAAACAATAAACGTTTCCAATATCACGGTTGCCAGCCTGTAACTTGTGTAGCAGTCACGCTAGCGCGACCGCTACATGTGAGAAAAGTTGGCCAAAGCAAGGAGAAGGGAAAGACCAAGCAAGCGACACTTATAAGTGACTTCCATGCACATGGAAGTAAGAGCTCTCTTTGGCCGATTCGTCTGGCGAATCGTCACAATCCATCCTTCCCGAAGTTCGAGGATCAATCCCACACTGAAGGTGTGCGAACACAACCGGGTCGCACACGCTTCACTTGTCAGCCCGTTTCAAGTATATGCGTATTATCTAATTTTAGACAGGGAAGCAGCAAGGTATCACCCGAGATGATAGGACTTATAGCATTCCCCTAATGTGATATTCGATACCCCCTCTCTTGTTTTGTAAATTAAGTTTTTAGCAGAGCTCGATCGATGTATCGGAATGCGGATATATATTTGTAACCTTCTGTTACGTAAACTCTTCAGTGAAAATGAAAAATGCACCACTACTCGCCTACTATCAATCGTACTCGTTTAATCTCACATCGATCATAAACCATATCAGTGACGCAAATCATTCACCTCAGCGAAGTAGTCGTGTGTGTGTGTGGTGATTTTTCTAAAATCACAGCACCAGTGACTTTAACCGCACCATCAGGCCTTATCCTTTGACACGAAATGAGAGAAATTACATCGGCCGTGTGCCTTTGCAATCTAAATACAAAAAGGCCTTTTGCCTTTACACAGGAAGCAACAGTAAATCGGCCTTATGCCTTTTACCTGTCACAGCCGAACAAAATTCGCAACTCAGTCTGCCTTTACAATAAAATCAATCAATTTTGCCCTCTTCACAAAAACGAGTGGACTACTTTCAATCATTGAGTCGCAAGGCACGCTTGATTACGCCAATCGGCGAAAAGCCT
>Ga0210059_1006797_pt1 | contig 18283 bp, 10 predicted proteins | sample Ectturendosymbi2_FD_188042 | JGI IMG/M metagenome (GOLD analysis project Ga0210059, IMG submission 188042) | Ecteinascidia turbinata endosymbiont from Florida, USA - Sample 2 (SPAdes) (version 2) | ecosystem: Host-associated > Tunicates > Ascidians > Unclassified | place: Key West, Florida... | reverse complement strand
AATCACAATGAGGATTCTCTTTTTATGGCGTTGAGAATGAATTATTGTTACATATAATTTGTCACACAGAACGTCTGAAGCCGTTTCAGATTACTACAGGAGGACAGAAGTACTTTCGTTCAGATTGAGTGTCCTTCTTGTTGCTTTTTATGGGTAAAATACGGGAAAAGACGTGATTAACTAACCTGCACTGTAGCCTTGGCTACAAACATTCAGTGGAGCAAAATGTTGACAGTTTATGATACCGTGTGTGTTCAAGCTGGGTAAATTCTTTGACTTCAATTGCTTTGCAGTATAGTAGTCTCGAGCCATTCTGATTTACTTAGCTCAATGCATAGCAAAGATTTCAACTACCGTTGACCAGAAATAGACAGACATGTATCTTGATGTATGGGTAGCGCCAATTTGTAGCTTGAGCTTATTGGTGTAGTTAGCAAAGTGAGCTTCGCGGGCACTGTACGGCAAGGTGTCAGTTGTTTTCTGTTTTTCAAAGTAATCTGGTTAAGTGGTTCTCATCTAGGATAGACTGTGCTAACTTGAGAATGTCAAAATGTGGATATGAGAGTAGATCTAGTAAGCGAAAGGAAGCCACTGCCAAAGCTGATGCACTACGAGCTGTTACTGAAAAGACGAAACCACTAATCCAGTGTTCAGTGTGCCAGAAGGGTCTGGAGATTCTACAGCATGAATATTTTAAAACTGTGTTAGCAGAGTTTTAAATAAATTACAGACTCTGTGAATTGTTAGAATAAGTATAAAATCTTATCAAAATCCGAACAAAGTACATATTTAAATCAAATAGCTTCTTAATTTCGTGATTTTCCAATATTTCTACACTTTTTCCCGGTTGTCTATAGAAAGAAATCCTTTCTCAGCAAAGAACCAGACATTGAGATCTTACAGTCGCGGGCACGACACGTGATGCTGCAATATCAGTGTTGTAATGCGACAGATCGGATGCTATGAGAGCAGTTCGTCGGCGAGGACGGCTAGAGTTGTCTGCATCCATGAGGGTTCGTAAATTCGAAGTTGCAGCCTTAATTGACCTCACCAAGGCTTTTGACAAAGTCATGCTGTGGCGAGTCCTGGGCAAATTTGGATGCCCTCCACATTTTCTTATCATCTTACGGGAATTCCATACTGATATGAGTGCCAGCGTCGTGCACGGAGGAGAATATGTCGAAGAGTTTTGGTGTTAACACAGGAATTAAACAGGGCTGCGTCCTAGCACCTGTTATTTTCAACCTCTTCCTTGTGGCAGTGACTCGTCTTTCGTCGCAACAACTCTGCTGCAGATGGCGTTCGCATCAAGTACAGGCTCGATGGCATCATGTTTACTATCCGCCGTTTGCAAGCAGTGACGAAAGTAACAAACGACACCATCTTCGATCTACAAAACGCAGACGACGATGCCCTGCCCAACCACACGCCATACCGCCTACAGTGACAGTTGGATGCAATCTCTTCTGCATACTCTCGCGCAGGACTGGTCGTTAACTCCAAAAATACGGAAGTCCTTTACCTACCCCCAAATTCGTCGCCATTCCTAACAGCACACAGTGTGTTAGCTTTACGTTTGCCAGGGGTTAATGTAGGCTACTTTTAAGAATTTTTGTATTTTGTGTTCAGTGCTTAACCGTTGCTAGTGTTTCATAGCCAAGCTCTAAAGTTGAAAGGGAAATTTGAATTTCACAAAGGCCTCAAAGTTGTTAGGTGTTGTGTAGGTAGCCATGGCAAAAGTGGAGAGGCTCACCCACATCTGGTGGCGAGCCTGGCCGAAATATTCGTAATAAAATTCAAGTTGCATTCCTGCCTGCATTCTTTTCAAGATTATTTCAGTTGGCAGACGAAGTCTCGTATCTACGATGGAAATAATAGCATCAGTGATTAAAAATATATCCTGCCATTCATACCAGTCTCTTGTATCTACCTTCACCACTCGCAATATCGTCTGCAGAAATGATCTCACATTAAATATATTCAACTGAAGTTTTAAAAATCTAGATCAAGGGTGGCAACCTATTTACTATCACTGGCAGCATGAATTGTGCATCATCGCTGGCGGGCCGCAAAATCAACCAATTTTATCCTAAAATTTTCCTTTCTCTATCTATGAGGAGGAATGACTTCTTATGACTTAGTATCCAAGTACCTGCTTATCATGGAGATTCGTTTTGACGCGAATTTTTACTCCAACTTGAGTAACGAAAAGTCTGATGTGGACCATATCCAATGTTCACGCTGGCCGCAGGTTCCCCACCCCTCTTGAGGAATTTGCTAAAAGAAGACGAAAAGTTAGGCAGGTTTACTAGTAGCCTAAACATCCACCACACTAAAGCCATAACTTCACTAGCTGAGTACGGAACCAAGTGTATGTAAAAGGCTACTAATTTTTACTCTCTCCTCATCTTTCGGTCTGCATCTTGATGAAAACTGAAAACTTCTCATTTTCGGAAATGCTGCGAAGAGAACTTTATCTGTAATGGTTTACAAAAAAGCTGTACCACGGTTGATTAAGTACGATGGCGTCATCGAATGAAATTTTATGAAAATTGCCACCCCCCGAAATGAAGGGGTTGCACCCTTGAAACAGAGCATAGGCTAACGTTGTTGCAACTCGCCAAGTGATGTAGAAAAACCTTGTTAGTCAAATGACTGTTTTGAATCCACACAATTAGGTACATGAAAATCCTCGATTTGGCAAACACGAAGTAAAAAGTTTATGTAAGCCCCTTCATCTCAGTAACCAACAAATCCGTCTTAGTTTTACTGAATACAAGGTAAGTGTTGGAAAAAGCATTTCTAATAAATTCAACAAGCTGCTTGTGGCAGTTAACAGTTGACACTCTATCACCAAGCAACGCCAACTGTGAGCGAGAGATTAGCGCAATTAACAATATTACTGTATAAACGATAGAAGCATGATAACTACAATCAGGACTGTGGTGTCTCCGAGCCATCGATGCGTCAAAACATGGCTTGGAAAAGGAAGAGCTCACTCAGCAAGTGGCACGGCTAGTGAAAAGCAAGCGGAAAGAGGATAATTACTACGAACCTTTGTGGAGAGCTTTTAAATAATTTTCTACATTTGTGCCGTTGTGTTGTGGTATTTATCCTCTTAACGCGCGGAAAAACGGCGGAGGTGTTACATTTAGACGACTCAAGTGGTACTGCCTGACCCACTTTCGGAGATAGTGCAAGTTGCGGTACGTAGCCTGTAACGCTTTTTGGTTGATTTTTAAATGGTTGTTTTCAAAATGTACAGTAGCTTTTTGTGGTTTTACAATGTACAGTACAGGGTGGACCAAAAGTAGACGTGCTCTTGATTGTTTTTTTACAATTAGGCCATGGCTGAAATTTTGTGACGGTATATTGACAAATACGGGGTCGTTCCGGTAAGAAAATTATTCTACTTTCATCACTGAGGTAAAGTAATAGTGCAAAAACGATTCTGCAACAACAGGGCAAGGCGGAAGTTACTTCAGACCTTTCTTCAGAATCCTCCGCGCAGCGTCGCCCTTAGCTGGAAACACATCTGCTGAGCAAATCATTTTTGTTTAGGGACTTACCCTGTATCGATAGACCGCTAGAAAGTTTGCATTTTAATTGACTGGCACGTCGTTCTGGGCAGTGCCGGATCAAGGTGGCGCGAGGCCCGTAGCATATATACAGCGCGGGCCCTATGTTAAAAATACACTTGAACAAGTGAACAACTGTTAAATCACAAATTCTGCGGACATCCATGTGACTACCATCAAGCATACTGAATTTCGTAAGTGCGAAAAACCTGGTAGTAAATAGCAACTGGTGGACATGGGCTACAGCTACAAATCCATTTTACCATAAATTACATACGTATCTTTTTGCCAAGAAGGAATATATTATTGTACAGCTCACAAATACAGTACAGAGACAGTAATTACAGTAACACTTGCAGACTCATCAACAAATTTGATCATTGGTATATTTGGACAGTGTAGTCACATTGTATGCGTTTCGAAGTCGATTGTCAAGAGCAGCAAATCTTCTGCTTAAGATTGCATTTTTTACATTGATACTGATATTGGTAGTGTCTATATCACACAGAAGTTCACAATCTATACTCTTTGGAATCATGTTGTGCAGCTTGTTTTGTCTAATGATGCTGCTTTGCTCATTCTACCATCATAAGTTTAGAAAATGACCGTTCTCCACTGCAGTTGGTGACCATGAGAGTAAAATAAATCCACAAATCATTATCCGCAATTATAAAAGGTGACTACAAGTACACCATCCAGTGGCTAGTGAATAGATGCCAAATCCAGGGCTGCCAATGAGACTTTTTGGAAAATCTCGTATAGGCTCACCCAAAAAACAGATATAAACAGAAAATCCCAGGTAAAAACAAAAGTAAATGAGTCTTTCTACTATCTACCATACCTGGGAATCTGTAATCACAAAACGGGCTAGTCAATATATTCTGTAACCTTGCTTATGAACTTTTGTGTTTGTCCGAATTATTATATCGCACTAACCTTGAGTTGTTTGCATTTCTGACGGTGATCTCGCAGTACTTACAGTAACCAAATCTTCATTGGCAGTGTTGTTTTGTAGCTAACGGTTGAGATCTGGATCTCTCAGCGACTCTACCTTAAAACTGCTGTGCGCACTACTTAATTTTTTTCTTTGGGCTTGCTTCATTAGTATCTCTGCCACCTGAACTCATTGCACCGAGCAAATATTTACGTCTGACATGGTGTCAGTTGCTTGTTCATTAGTTATGCTGAAGAGTAGGGTACCTTGATAAAGCAAGATAAAGAAAATGAGGCTAGAAATAAGAACTATAATAAATCGTATCCCATCTAATCACTGCTATGCAGTTAAATCCTAAACACCCGAGATCTTCAGAAGAAAAACCCAGAAACCCCGAAAGGCGAAAGGCACTGAAAACCCAGCTCTGAGGCAAAACCCAAATTTGGCGCCATTGGCCAAATCATTTTTAAAGCACTAAAAAGGTAACGCAACTTATAGAACAGGTCAATATGATGTAATAATATTTTTTTTTAAATGCTATTCATAACAATACAGTCAAGCAATATCTGGAAATTGTTGCAATTGGGCCACATTGCTTGAGTTACAACTAACTGTAAAATACTTTAATTTTCAAATCACAGTAGTGTCATGAATGAAAAAGCATTTAATTGAAGACTTTCGCTTAATTGCTTATGGCAAATTTAGCAAACTATTGACTTCTTGGACTGACAAAATTCTATATATATAACCAAGGGTTGATTTCAGGGAAAAAGGAAGAGGCGGTCATCTCGGGCCTCCCTTTTCAGTTTAGGACTGTTTTGGTAAAAACCTTACCACTCTAGGGGCACGTTTAATAAGCTCTGAAGCAAGTCATATATTTATCAAATTAAGAAAAAATTTATGTGCCAAAAAGTACCCTCATCACGTCTAATGCGCAGACAAAGAACAATTTAAAATCAAATAATTTCAAACGTTTACAATGTGAAATGGACCTTCACGCAGAAGCAAATTCCCAGACAAAATGAAAATTAAACTTGCTTTCAGCGAACAAAGCTTTTGCACAGCATGTGTAAAGTATAAGCCCCCTTTCCGAGAGTTTGCCTCGGGCACCTAAATTCGAATATCGACCCTCGCATACAATAAAGAAAAATTTAACACAAAGGATCGAGGTGCACCCAAAAGCGCGGGGCTCGTAGCAATTTCTACATTTGCTGCTGTTGTTAATCCCGCACTGGTTCTGGGGGCCTCACGTGTCACAGCCCGTGTGCTTTGCGACTTAAGACTCGGATATACGAACATCTACGTGGAAAGCGCATTTACCAATTAATGCATTAGAAAGGAATTGTGAAAATGGTCAAGTTAACACGTCAAATCTCGTATTTACCCATTTTAGCCAAAATAAACAATGTTAGGAATTTTTTTAAATCAATGTTAGAAAGCAAACAATATTAGCTTCTCAACAATGTTAGAATTTCGTTTAATAATTTTACCATACCCTTTAAAGGTATCATCACAGGGAAGAGGGTTTAAACTTTTTCAGATATGATTTAAATCTGATTTTCCAAAGATTTTGAATAAAAGTGCCTCTAACAAAACAAATAAGCTTGGTTTCCAGTTGATGATCCAGTGATGATCAAAGTGCGGGACGTAGCAAGTTTTTCTTTGGTAAAGTAGCTTTGTCACTGAGAAATATCTATAGTTGTTAAACAGATATGCTGTCAAAATGCTATTGTGGCGCTATGCAGGTTTTGCTTAACTATTCAAGGTAAATAGCATGTCGTTAGACATCGCTGACGTATAGTTTTGGGATGTTTTTTGGTTTGGTTTCTTTACGTTGATTTCCAGTGCATCATGTGAATTAGTAGATAAACTTTCAAATGCAAAAACGTTATGCTGAACAAGAAAATTCACTTTGAATAAACAGGTAAATGACATGCTTACGCATCAAGATTTGTCTGTAGAAATGGTTTCGGAGTCAAAAAATTTTAGTTTTTTGCAAGAGTAGTTTCATCAAATCAATTTAATGACCACATATTTAGCTTGTTTTCTTTAGGTTTTATCTTGCTGACCGCAAAGACTTTTGAGGGACCGCAACTATTTCATGTGAATACCGGTAGAGTCGTAAAGCAAGGTTTTGTTATATTTTGATGGTGGTAGCAAATTCAGTTTTTACTGTATTTTGAGAGACCATTGGAAAACTTGAGAGAACGATTCGGTCCCTCAAACATCTAAAAAGACTGTGTGTTTGTATAAACAAAATCATAAATATTTGTGTCACCAACAAAAATACAACCCTTTGTGCAAGGATTGAAGTTTTTAGCTTTAGCTTTTAAGCACATCTTGTTTTTCATACAAGTGTTTAGAATGTGTAACATATTCAAAGTTTATGAAATTTACTATTTGAAATTTTGCCTGTTCAACCTAATTAGTTTGTTCTGTTGTTTGTACTATTGCACTCTTAATAAAATAGACAAATTTATTTTCTCGTCTATAACCTATGAGTATAATTGAAATTATCAGCTTAAAGAGTGTGATTTTGTCTTAATTCTAGATGTAGTTTTAGAATTTCTTTTGTGTCATAGCGATAACTGTTTTTTAAAATGTCTTTAGAGTTTCGCAGTCACTAACGTAAGATAAATGACAGTAAATATTGCATCTGACTTGGATGTTTGGGAAAATTCTGCAATTTATTGATTAATTGATTGTTTTGTGGCATTGAATGATAGTGCTTTCAAACTAAATGTATTTTATTTATTCGTTTGGGTAGTGGTTACTAAGTGATTAACTCTTCAAACATTTGACGTATAGAAGAGACTCCTCCAGCCCCATTTCAATGATTTTGTTTGTATTATTTACCTATGTTGGTGACTGAGAAACAAAAGTGCCATCAACATTATTTTTAGAAGCACAGATTCCTGTTACTGACTACAGCGAGTTGCTGCAAAGTCCTTGTTACCTTTGAGCTTTTTTAAACATGGTCCTAAATGTACCAGACAGGTCTTTGGTCAAAAATATCTTATTAGCTTTCAGTTGCTTATGCTATCTTCCCAGTGGCGTAATCAGCTCAAAATTTTTTCTTTGGAAAGTGTTTTTGCGGACAACTGCTTGATTTTAAGCGAGCAACAGAAATTTTTGTTTGGAAGACAAGTTAACCAGACAAAGCACAAAATAACTAGATATGCTTAAAATTTGGGGGGCATGGCCCCATGAGCCCCCCTGGCTACGCCTATGCATCTTCCATCCATGTTTTAAACCTGCTAATTTCAGTCTGGTTATCTTGTCTTTTTTACAGCATAAGCAGTAGGGCATCAGTCTTCTTATATGCAATTACCTCTTTAATGTCTATCGCAAAAAGTAGTAGATTTTGGTAAACTCATCTCCAACTCTGCCAATCTCTAAAGAGCTAACGAAATCTTAGCAGTAGATAATATTGATTGCAATAGATAATATCGATTGAAAGTTGATGTTGAAGCTCGATAACAATTCACCTGAATTCCTTTAACAATTTCCATATTGAGATTGTGAAGATGGTCGTGGTTATCATGAAATGAAACACGATACTGTTTTTAATATGGTATTTCTCCAAAAGGTCCGAATTACAGAAACTTTTTTGTATATATACAGGGAAAAATGTATAGATACCAACTGCTGCTCTTATTAGAAACATATTACCTTATCACATCTTGATATTTTAAATAAAAGTAATATTTGTAAAAGCAGAAATATGGACATAGGTTTGGTGTTGGGCTCAATATAGCAGGGTATTTTTTGCATTACTTCACAAGTGTTACAGTAAAAGACATGCCTTTCATGTTTCATCCTGTGCTATTTTCCTATCTCAACACAATTTTTTGCGCGTTTACATTATGTACAGCCAACCTGAAAGAAAATGCTGTATGCATTGACGACGTTGTCACTGTGCTGTTGCAAAATCAGTTTTAAACCCTACACGTATGCAGTTATTTTTATTTTGCTACATTGCTTCTTTGCTCTAAACCAGTCTGCTGAAAGTTGGTTTTCATCAGTTCCAAATTCAATTAATGTTGATCCAAACAAAACCTTTGGCAAAAGTCATCTGTTATGTGAATTGTAAATTGTAACTGTTTTCCGAAGTGTCCAAAATTATCGCTTTTTGTCTCCTGCAAAATGCAAAAAATGTACAGTGTACTGTATGTTTGTTTCAAAAGCAACTTGATTGAATGAAAAAAGACAGCAAACTTAACATCGTATGATGGTGTTTTGGCAATTTGTACAGCCTGCGTTAACGTTTCACAGAGTTAGTTGAATTCGCTTATGAAACTGAAGCTTGTTTGCTGAATGGTACCGGTAAATCTCAACTGCGAATTCGTTCAGATTTGGTATAAGGCATTGTTTTGTGACCTTATCAGCAGTTTTTGAGGACATTTTCAATTGTTGGGAGCGTTTTACATCACATTGCGTTGCTCATGGACGTATCGGCAGTTATATCTACAACAACGATTTTTACGGCAGGGATCCTTAACCTGGAGTCCGCGAACCCCTTAGCGGTCCATGAATGTATTTTAGGGATCCGTAAACCAAAATTCAATCAAGAAAATCCGCTGATTTTTATGCGCTAATTTGAGCCATTATTCAGCTTAATCGCACCTCAACCGTAGTCTGACATGTTCATGTTGCAAGTCGACTGACTTTTTTATTTGATTTTGGTGACGTCAATTGGCGGCAGGCCATGGGCGGCTGAGGTGCTCACGCTAAGAAGCAACCAAATCTAATCTCTCAACAATTAATCGAATAAACGTTGTGAAACAAAGGGGTCCGCAGCGGTTTTGGGTGCAGAGAAAGGGGTCCGCGGTCACAAAAAGTTTGAGAGCCAATGTCTTACGGGTACTTTATGACCACGGTTCGATGCGTAATGATGTGAAAAAAAGTTCAGAACCACTGCTATGTTTCGTGCTGATCGCAGTGATGTTTGTCACGTCAAGTTTCGAGCTTATAGGCACTAGGTAGCAACTTGCAAAACTGGATGGTTTGCTCGATGCCGTTTTGCAGACGTTTTGGAAGCTATAAGAAAACAAGATCTTGTGTTTTGCATTGATGTCAAGTTCAGCGACAGTTTCTTTTGTGCTGCGACCTACGTCACAACGTGCAGTGTGCGTGTTGCATCTTCTTGCTGTTAGTGCCACCAATGCTTGAACATACATTTTATAGCGTTTGAGCTGCTTTTTGAAGGGAAAATGCAGACATTTTGCACCAGATGTGAACTGTGTCTTTACAACAACGGTTGAACGATGGAAAACTTGATTACCAGCGTCGAAGTTGGGAGTGGCACTGACTTCCACGTGATCTGTGAGATTTTAGAAAGCATTTTGCAGTCAAGCGTTTTGGCGCATGAAGGTCCACTCTCCTTCCCTTGGGTATAACTTTGCCTAATACGAAGCAAGACTCAGCTGCTAGAAGGTCGTTGGAATTCTTTGATTTAAGTTTGAAGCAACGAGCAGTGAATGGTCCGCAGAGCAGTATGTGATGCTTGTGTTGAAGCCGTACAACTCGGTTTAGACGTGAGTTTACCTCTTGAGTGAAATAAAAGCAAATTGCGGGTTTTGTGTTTGGTGTTGGAGTAGACAGAATAAAGTTTTTATTACAATAGCTCAAAGTTTGCTGCAAGCTTTCGAGGAGTCAGTCGACCTGGCTGTATCATCATGACTTTGCGTTTATTTGTACTTGCACATATCTGTATTCAGGTAAACAGTCCCGCCAAGGTCACGCAGTCAAATCAACCAACAATTTTTTAAAATAGGAAATCGATTTCACGAAAGTGTATGCATCTTCAATCCTGAAATCTTGTCCAAATGAATATGAAGCCTGATTCTAAGAGAATGTGTTGCTATTTCAATAAGATTTCAGTAGTAAGGATGCGTGCACTTATGTAAAATCGATATTTTTTTAAAATTTTGCTGACTGATTCGACTGCGTGATCTTTGCGGGACTAATTATTGTACTTGGATAAGTTTTTATGATACAAACCTTCCTTGACGCTATCGTAGTTTTGATGAGGTTGTGGCTTCGTTTTTTAGCTTCGGAAAAGTTTTCTTTTTGCTATATACTAGAGCTTTTGAATAGATTTTTGTTGCAATTAAGTTTGACGTGTTGTTTTAGGTTTTCACTGACTTCCTGGCGCTTCTGAAGAAAATAACATCGCCGCTGGTGTTACTAGGTCTGAATCAAAGGGCTTATTGTGATACGTTCAAACGCAATACAAAGAAAAACAGCGTTTAATTTGCGTAATATTTTCTTGTGGAAGTAGTTCTACAAATTAGAAGTGCTACTATGTCTTTGTTGTAATGTCTTGAGTGCAGAAAATAACTAAAATTTGAACGCGCTTTTCTGTTGCTTCACTGGACTTTCTGTTGTTAACTGTTAACGGCCCCTATCTTAATGCTTTGATAAGAAATGAAAACCCCAATGAAAGCAAATGGAATAAAAAGTTGACAAGTAGTACTGCTGCTAGTTTACTGCGTTAAAATGTTGTGCTTCGAATTTAGTTTGGAGCGGAAAGAAAACCAACAGTTCTGGCTCGTTTTTGAGTGAGAAAAAAAACTTTTAGTGGGTAGCTCGTTGGAAGATTTTCACAACCTGCAGAATTCCTTTCAAAGATGTGAGAAAGTCATACCAGTAGACGTGGGTGCAATAAACCGACTTTCGAGGTCAAGCATGGCAGTTGCAAGTGAGCACGCCAGGGGTGTGATAACGAAAACTTGATGCGCTTGCCAAGAGGCATCTTTTGAAAAAGTGGTTTCAAGTGCAGGATTGGAGCCAACTTTAAACTTATTATTTGGCATTTGCCGCCAAAACTGAATATCTCTCGTGCAGTTCACGTGTTTTGCCGAAGTATAGAAAGACAGACGTGTTTTTACCAAATTGTCGTTCTTTTCGTTTATGTCGCACTTCTGTTTTTTCGATATTAGTCTGGTGGACTATTGGTCGCGACTTTTGGTACAGTTGCATTTCTGCGGCTTAAGTGTGGCAGTTGTTACTCGTGCTGGTTCCTCATTGCCAGGGGGAAGTGAGTGGAGACAAGTGGGTCGGTCACATATTTGCGACAAATCGAGAGGCACTTGTTGCAAGTTCCTGACGACCGACTTGTTTTTCCCCTTTTTTCTGACGTGTCGTCGGCGCTGGAACAATCGTTCCGGCCTAACACATTACGTTCCTGCTACTGGCAGCTTTGTAGGTTGTTTGTGATAGACTTAAGGAAAAGAGACGATAGATTAAAAAATAAGGCTACGTTTCCGCCTTCGCAGGGTTTGCAGGATCATCAACTGTTTCTACTACAGTGTTGTTTACTACGTTAGGTTTGTTCCGTAAACCTTCGTGCGATTAAATCCTAGGCCTACAGGTTTACGTACAACTGCATTGAATAAGTTTTTTCATGCTGTTTTTACCATGGGGTGAAAGTACGTGCGTACAAAAGTGCAAATATTGCACGGTTTTTGAATCGTTATTGAAGATTATTGTTTTCTTCGGTTAAGTTTCTATTGGAAATGTCAAAGGCGTTTGTGTACTGACGTTCAGTATTTGCTGCCAACGACGTGACGTGCATTTGAACATAAATAATTTAAACGTACTTGCCCATGCGTTCGATCAGGCTGCGCTCTGATCGGTTTAGCGTCGGCATAGAGGCTATCCATTAACCATTTCCGATGTTCCCTGTAAGCGTTTTACCAGCTCTTTTCTTACAGCAAACGTTAAAATTTTTATTCGGTTGTTCGACCTGTACACGGATCGCTGAGATATCGTCGAAAATGCAAATCAGATCACTTGTCAGCGTCCTGTTGGTGTTATCGTGGTTACGCTAAATTTATGCCTTTCGTAGGAAAAAGTGGTCTGAATTCGTGTAGCTCGTGCAAACGTTTGAAGCAGATTTGGCTTTATTTTTGCGTTAAAGTCATTTCCTGGAAAGTTTTGGTGTTTGAAATCGATTGACCCACGACTGTTTAAGACGGGATCAGTTCACTGGCAGCTTGAAGGCAACATGTGCTGGAAGGCTACCCTTTTTTATGCTGATGTGTTGACACTATATTTCCTTTTATTTTGCCGTCCGGATTTGTGTATTCACTCTGCATTCCACGACCGAGTTAAAATTCTACCGCCGTTACAGGTGTTCAGCAGAAATCCTAATCTAGCCTGAGGTGCCAGACCTCGAGTCTGCGCGGATAGGAATCATGAAAGAGCACAAGAATTGCGAGACCTCATACAGGACAAGTTGACAGTCCACTTGACATCGAGTAAGTCTGCTTTTACTGAACGCACCCCCAATCGTGAATTACAGTTTCCTCTGGACTTGTCAAGTATATCCTTGTGAAATGACGTGATGTTGTGTGGAAAGTTCTTTAACCCTTTAACGTCATATGTGCCGAATTCGTCCCACCCAACGTTTTGTTCGTTTATTCTGCACACGGTTATTTTTATCGCTCAACGACTGGTGTCCCGAATTCGGCAGGAGTCGAACTTTCTTTTCAAGCGCTTCATCGCCTTTTAGTGATTCCAGGTTTGACACCCGCCGTCTTGAATTCTGTCGACTGTTGGTTCTTAGCAGCAGACATCCAGTAGAGATTTTGATGAACATTTTTGGGAAAAGTTTTCAGTTCTGGACCAAAAAAATCAGGAATATAGAGTCAGTCCTGTAGAATAGGAATCTGGCGTTTTGAGTTTAGTATCGTTGCTTTGTGAGTTTTTAGGCAGATTTTTGTGGCTGGGATGAATTCGGCACAGTGGTCATTTAGGCATAAAATTGTGGATAAACAATACTATTTCGCAAGTCTGGGTATTGCATTTTTTTTTCTTTTTTGCAGTTATTGCTGTTTGATTATGTCGAGATATTTGTGGAAAAAGGCATAACTTCTTACTAAATTAAACCAAGGTCGTTTTATGGCAAGAACATGACTGGAAAATAAGGTTTCCAGAATATGAAAGTGGTAATAGTAAGTAGTACGACAATAATGGGGATCCATACTATATCATTCCTACAAGAAATGACTTTACAGCGATTCATCTGATTCTAAAGAAAACACTTGTGACATGGCATTTCGCAGTTGGAATGTTTGCAACAGTGATTCAAAAAGAAACATTGAAGAGTTCCAAGTTTTTCACTTTGGAAGAGTCAGAAATTGAAGCATATCGTATTCCAGAATTGGGCTAAGATGAATGCAATATTACTGTAGTTCATATTTTCATCTTGTTGATTTGGTTGTCATGATTTGATAGCTTTTGTATAGATAGCATTGTGATTACTTTGGTGTTCCGAATACAAAGCAAAAGACTTTCCTGACTTCAAATCCAGTCTAACTAAAGCTTTTATCAAAAAAAGGCGAAGACATAATTTTCAAACAAATGCAAAACCATCTTTGAAATTGAAATCAAGTGTATCTACAACAAGAAGCCGCAAATTCTGGGGAATCTGCTCTGCAGAAACATACAGGTCACAAAACTACATGTGGAGAGATAAGATTGGTTGGAGGAGAAAGTGAGGCGACAATGATGCAAGAACCTAACATCAGTGATGTAGTCGAGACCTAAACATCGAGTCTGAGACCTGGTCAAACCTTCGAGACCGACACCTCATCGAAAAATCCGAGACTCAAGAATCGAAAACTTGTGGATTATGCCGATATTTTTCTACAAATTTTCAAAAAATATTGTCGTGACTACGAAGTTGCAGTTTTTTCGAATTTCTGGCATTTTTCTTACCTGCTTTGGTTGTTTCTTACCTGCAAACACAGCAGACCAGAAACACGTTGATTTACAAAAATTGTACTAAACCATATTTTTGCAGACCAAGATAAGACCTCAAACCTTCGAGACTGAGACTCGAGAAATCTCGAGACCAAGACCACATCCCAAGACTCCATCACTGCCAAACATGCAGTGGGGAAAACAACATTCTCTGTAGTAAACGCAATGTACATCTATGTCTGAACAATTGATGGAGTCTCGAGACCCATATTTGCGAGTCTCGGTCTCGAAGGCTACAGGTCTAGTTTAGTAAAATTTCTAAAATTCAACGATTTTTTTTGTTGCATTTGCAGGCAAGAAACAACCAAAGCATGTCGGAAAAAGCCAGAAATAAAAAAAATTCAACTTAGAAGTTATGACGACATTAAAAACGAAATTTTGGCAAAATTCTCAAATTTTGAAGTCTCGAGTGTCGCAGTTTTTGATGAAGTCTCGGTATCGATGGTTACGCTCTCGACTGCATCACTGGTCTAAACAAACACAAAAACTGTTTCAAGCCCTGTTACCAGTCATTTACTTCAACTGCAATTCTTGTGCATTTTCAAAGACTTTCAAAACCATTTATAAGAAAGATTCTTATCAGTTTTAGAATGCTTTGTTAGAGACTAAGAAAAAAAAAATATTTTCAACAAAATAACACGACTTCGAAATTCCTAAGACGTAAAGTGGTTACGAGGTTTGAACAAGTAGTGTAAATAATTACAAAAGCATTGACGTTCGTCTTTGCATTGCTGTCATTTAGAGAAATACTATGTTTATAGGATAAAAGACAATCATTTCAATGCAAATTGATAGCAATTCATAAAATCTGATTTTGCAATGACTCAGCTCTTCAAAGTTGTTTCTTTTCAGCAGTGTTGCTTCATGTCACCTATTTGTTTCAGTTTCGTTTTTCTGTTATGAAATATTCTGACAAAAAACAAAAATATACTTATATTTTTTAAAAACTCAAAATTCCATGCAAACTGGACCAAACGACCAGTGTCCCAAATTCGGCACATGAATCCATCCCCCCAATCAAGCTTAGAATAGGAAATAACACACAATTTAGTGTTTAGGCTCATATTTGATAATGGTTTTGAGTAGAAATAATTTTTTCAACAAGTGGATAATAATGCGGACGTTAAGGGGTTAATTTCAGGTACCACAAGCATACATCAAAGTGGTTTCAATCTGTAACAATTCAGCAGAAGTTAATGAAACGAGTAGTAAGGGTGTTGGCGTTGCACCACGGAGTCCAAAACCTTAACAATTGTTGCGAATAGGAGGGGATCTCTTGGTGTTTTGGTTTTGTTTTCATGGCGAATCCACGCTTGAAATTTCAAATCTTGTTTAGATCCAACCTTTGACCTTTGAAGTAGAAATCAGCCACCTAAGATGTAATTTTATGTATGAAGTTTGCATTACTGAATGGCTTGGTAAAATATGAAGATTGCCTTTTCGGTATTAGATCAATATTGACGAACTTGAAAACGTTTCTCTGAATCTGAATTAAACAATATGCACGGTTTGCTTAAATCGGCTTGTGTTGTCTTTTTCGACCAAACGTTCTTACTTTTTTCTCAGAAAGGGACTTATATCATCCGTGACTCACTTTTCAAATGTTTTTTCTTTGCTGAAACGCAAACATCTTTTACAAGGACCTAAACCGCTGACTTTGGCTTATGTATGTGTTTCACGTATCAGATTAGCACTCCGCAGACTTATTCTAGGAGCCAATCTCTTCTATTGAAACTGTTTTTTTAGGAAGAGGCCAACCAGTTTAAACCTTGGTCAGTGCGACCCTCTCGGGTTTCAAACTTCTCAATGGCTGAAGGCCTCATTTGAAGCGAAGTAGGGTTAAAAGTGAAATCAGGCACTCTGAGTAATAGGGAAGCCTGCTGCTTGTTTCAGAGGTTTGACCGACAACAACGATTTCTTTTCGAAACCGAACCTTCGCTTCACGTCGTTTGCTCCGGTTTCTTTCAACGTGTTTTTTCAAATCCGTGAAACGGTATTTTTCATTACCTTTGTACAGATTGGCGCAAAACGACGCACGACGGAAAAAGCGCTTTTCGAAGGGAATCGCGCGACGCGTCTGACCCGCGCTGCTTTATCTTACCGCATCCCGTTTTAAGAGTTGATTATTAAGCCGTCGCGAAAGCGCGGGACAGTGTCACTGTTCGATTTAACGAGTCGTGCGTGGAAGTGGGTGACTGCGGGTTGTCGTTAGCGTCGCAAGGGGATGGAGTCGCGCTTGCGATTAACATGTTTCTGATGAGATTTACAGCCATCACAGCACGTGTCACGTCTGGTTCGCCACGTCGACAGGACTGGACTTGTTATTATTTCCGAATGCTTCGTCATAACGTTGGGTGCAAAGCAATGACGGTGTAGGTAGCATTGTTCCACTTCGTAGAGTGCGGCAGAAGAAAAGTTGTTGCTGACGAAAACGGAAGCGTTTGCTCTGATCACTGCTTTTTGCGGGGTACAGTTGCGTTAGCCTCCGTGTGGTCATCATCGATGTCATGGTATTCGCGGCTCTGCAATGGAACGGCGAGGAAAGCAAGCAAGCAAGCGCTCATCACCGTGTCAAATCGTCTCAAGGGTTTTCCAGTGGAAAGGAAGGTGGCAGCGGTTACCGATCATCAGAATTAATAGCTCGCTGGCGAAGTGGTGTTTGGTTTGATGCCTCTTCAGCCTGCTGTGCGTCCAAATGTGATTTTGACATGTTGGACCTTTGCGTTTCGGAAAACGTTTGACGCAGCGTATCTTACGTAGTTTTGGATGGCGGAACAATTTCAATGGGTGTTTCAGTGGCAAGAGGTGCGACACTGACGAAAGCAGCCAACCAGCTCTTGGTTATACGGCTGCCGCGCAATTCAGACAGGCTTGTCGCTGTCTTTTCATAAAGATGGCTGCTTCTAGGAAACCTCAGCGATCGCCGTTTTTTTGCTGCCTCACTAAATTCAAGCGTGTGGAATAAGCTGCGCTTGGTCAACTGCTTTCATATTGGGAGTCTCCTATTACCATTGAATCAGTGTACTAATAGGTTTTGGAGAGCGTGTTAGTGATTCATCGAGGACAAGTTCAGCCTTGTCAGCAACTTGAGCTGCGAAAGTGACGTTGCTGGTATTATACTTTCACTGACGAATCTGACGACGTGAGACAGCTATATGGCATGAGTAAACTCGTGACGGGTTATAAGTCGCAACTTAACAATTGTTATTACGTTGGGGGAGCTGCATGACGTTGCTGAACAATTAGTTATATTTCCGAAGTTGTGCAACCACATTGTCTCGATTGGTGTTACAGTAAGTCCAGTTTTGAGTGGGCAATGTCAAGCGGTTTGCGAGATTCTTCAAACGGAATAGTGCGAAGCCGAATGAAGGTTTTTCATAGTTGTCGTAGTTTAGCTGCTAAAATATGATTATACGACAGTTTAGCAATTTTCCCTGCGTAACGTTTTACTTATGCAAGAGCTAACAGCTGTGCAATATAAAATTATTTTACTACGTTATCAGTGCTCCGCAAAAGGATTTGGTAAGTTCAGCCCAAAGATAGCTTACTGTTGCCCTCAGCATTTTGTGGTGGTTTCTTTTAAAGCAGATAAAGCAGTTGATGGTGTGCAATTAGTCTCTGCTTTTCTAATACGCTCTGCATGTTGACTGTGAAGTGATGCTTTTGATCGCCAGGTTTTGATTAGTGCGGGTGAACTAAAGAGAAAATAGGGAGATGTACTGCATAGTGCATATTCATGGAGCTGTAACTAAAACAGTCGTTGTTATCTCACAGGGAGACACAAACTGCAAATAGAGACGCCTTACTCCCTCACTTCACGGGTACCTCACTCTTACTGGCGACCACTCTGGTTTGACTTTGATGCCAACTGTTTTTGAGAGCAGGGGACGACAAACTTTTTCGCACTGCAGACCGGTTTCAGGCTGGCATTGTTTGCGGAGCGACCCTCACACTAAAATAATGAATGTATGGCACATTCAAATTTATTACAACTCGTAAG
>Ga0210059_1006796_pt1 | contig 18284 bp, 10 predicted proteins | sample Ectturendosymbi2_FD_188042 | JGI IMG/M metagenome (GOLD analysis project Ga0210059, IMG submission 188042) | Ecteinascidia turbinata endosymbiont from Florida, USA - Sample 2 (SPAdes) (version 2) | ecosystem: Host-associated > Tunicates > Ascidians > Unclassified | place: Key West, Florida... | reverse complement strand
GAAGGGGAACCAGCTGCTTGTCCTAATAACTCGAAACTTAAGCGAAGTCATTCTTTTTCTGCCAGTTAAACTCTGTCACTCTGAACTAAATTCTGGCCATTTATTTCTCGCTTTGTTTATTTGCAAATGACCGCGTGTCATCTCATAGTTTCAGTGTAAATGTATGTTCAAACACAACTGCGCAAAACAGTGAATTGGTGAAAAATGCAAGTCGCGATAGAAGGAAAACCACAAACAAGTACTTGAAACAGCTCAGTGTGGTAGTCTTAAGCCATCACTATTTGCGGATGCGACCAAAGCCGGATTGCACGGTAGGGGGGGCCAGGGGCAATTTTTACTGGAGGGCCCCTATGACGTAATTCATGACGTCATCGTTTGTCAAAGTTACTTTTTCGCTGATTCGCAAGGTTCCCGTTTGCTTTTTCCGGTAGTCGGGAATGTGCTTACTCAAATGCACATTCACAGTTAGCTGCGACAAGAGAATTTATGATATGAATGCTGGAGTGTATTTTTACTTAGAAAAAATATTTCACAGGCTAGGGAGTGACTCGGCAAGAAACGACATTCACCCGAACAATAAGCAGAAACCACAGATTGCAAACAAAAACACCGGGAAAATAATATGTCAATATGCCCAGCCAGGCTAAGTGTGAAAGTTGTTTCCAAGCTAATGTCTTGATTTTCAAGTATGACTAAACAAAGGAACAGGTAAAACAGAGAGACTGTGAGTTTTGTTAAGCCGCAAGTAATAATTTTCCCTTATGTTGGCCTTGAATATTTGGCTGGCTTTAATGAACTTTGGTGAAGGAACTCTCCTGACAAGATTCACTGCTAGAGTCATTATAATTTAAGAAGTTCTAATGTGTTAGTTCTTTTTGCAGTTACTGCAAATTATTAATTTCCAAAATACCGGCTTCAGGCGCTGATCTTTAGAAAACCGGCCTCTGCTAAATTACCAGTAAAATACCGGCCAGGTCGGTGAAATACCGGCCATCTGGCAACCCTAGTCGGGGGCCCGTGATACTTAACGCAACATAGGAATATAATATAGAGTTGTATTCCTGTAGCGCTTCTGCATCTAGAAAAATTTTCAAACGAGTATTTTATTTGAAACAAACAAATTTCATCACGGGGGACCCCTTGCAGCGGGGGTCCCGAGGCAATTCCCCCCGTTGCCCCCCCCCTTAATCCGGCCCTGGATGCGACCCAAGAAGAAATAAAACATGGGAAAATTTAGGCCGTAATACTCTTATCCGGAGCCTGTGTTGTAGCGAGGCTAAAAGCCGACCATAAAAGTGCCGCCCTTTCCACCCCTAAAATTTGCTTGCAAGAATTTAAAATGAAAGATTTTTATGGTCGTCCTTATAATATGTCTAAAAGCTCAACTGGTGTATGTGATAAAACGTAAAATAGATAAAACGCACAAACGAATGCTGCCAACGTTTTGGTGACGGTGCAGTCAACTTCATCAGGGCGAAAACAAGAGTGACAAGTCATCTGCCAACAGTGGCGTGCAGAGGTGGGGGGGCGAACGGGGCGCCGGCCCCGGGCATCCAAGCCAGGGGGCATCCAAGCCAGGGGTGCATCCAAGCCAGGGGGCATCCAAAGAGTGAAATTACAAAAATTTAAAGGCTGTAACGAGATGTTTCTTTCTATTGTAAGTCTACTAACACATGCTGCATGGATTTAAATTTTAAAAATTTGGTTTGTTGTCAAAATGAAAATTTACGTATTCAAATGCAAGCAATTCTCACATTCTTCAATACCAGGGACTTATACTCTAAGTGTGTGGCGCACACCCAATCAAATTGATAGTGACGTGACTTGTTCCAGATCGTGCGATCAAGGGAAAATCACAAAAAGGATTGAAGGACAATCAGGATTGAGAAAAAAAAACGTTTTTTGAAAAAAACACCCCACCTATTTTTTTGTTTTTTTTTTAATCCGATTTTTTTTGTTTTTTTGAAAAGAAACAGGCTTTCGTTCTTTAAAAAAACACGCAAAAACCCGATTGGAATTGTTTTCATTTCATCATGCAATATCACCATTTTCAGAATTACACAATAATAACTTGTTATACCTATTACAGTATATGGCATTCAATTTTGAGGGTAAAGAAATGTATCCCATCTTTGTTTTCGCAAAGTGTTATTGGTCAATTCACTCCAAAGTGGCGAGGCTTGGCAAGAACGCGCACAGCAAACAGAGGAAAGCCACTCCCACACAAACTCTGCTGTTTCACGTCAATTTTTGTACATGGCCTGGTAGTTCAGTAGCATCTATGTAGTGTATTTTTTCAACATATGGTGTGGTCCAATATCAGAAACCTGCTTGGATGCAGAGAAGACAAAACACCTGATTAAAATATACCGATTTTACAGATTTTAATTTAATTTATTTGTTTATGAGCAGACACGAAGTCCATAGTATGAACACACATACTCTGCAGAAAGCAGGTTGATAAAAACAGACAAAACAGAACGTAGTACAAGGCATTGAAGACGGCGGAATCACGGGGTTACCGACACTGTCTGCAACTGCATTGAAGACAGAACCATAGGGTTACAGACACATTCTTAACACTATTGTTAGCTAACACGTAACACTTGTTACAGCACTACTGCGGAGTAGGGCGCTAATTCCTAAATTGGACTAGTCTAGGTAGAACCATACGTTGTTAGATTTTCTGCATTTTTCGAGAAACAGGTACTTGTATTCACGTAGCAGAGCCTCAAAGGTAGGAATGTTACATTGAACTTGGTGGCTACTAACATTCGCTCTCCAGAGCAGGTTGTATAGAGCTCTGCAACCAAAATTATATGCCACCCGCAATCTCTGCATGCATAACTTCCTGAAACATTTTTCAGTTGTTTATTTGTTTGTTTGATTGTTGACTTTGGGTTACTGAAATGGGTTGGCCAAGCGAAACAGTGTCATCTCATGTTGTCAAGGCCTTGCAAAGCTTGCCTGTGTGGAAGCAGTGTTTCCAAACACAATTTGGAATGGACGTTTGGCAGTGGAAGTGTTTCCCAAAAAAATGTGTGTTTATGTGAGGACTGTTGATAGCCGAATAACTGTCTTTATTATGCATGTTTTTGTTGTATTTTCGCTATGGTGTTTCATTTGTATTTTTTTGTTTTCGTGAACTTGTGGGGGCAGTGACGTAAATGACAGCTACGGCCGTCGCTTCCTGTCCCTGTATTCCTGATAAAGTATTTTGTGCTTGGTCGGGATGCATAAATAAACTGAACTGAACTGACTAAGGGCGTACGCAAGGGGTGGGGTTAAAACCTTGATCTTGGTATTTTACAATAACTTTATTACCTTTGCAAAGGAGGTTAATTGTTTTCGCATACATTTTGCTTGTTAATTTGTCGGCTTAGTGCAAATAACGCGGAATGAATTTGCATGCAAATTTCAAGGAATATCGTAAATGGACCAAAAATAATAATTAGATTTTGGTGGGAATCTGGGTTATTGTCTGCGTCCAGAAACCACCTCACCACATTTTGCAGACCTTTCGTCCACTACGCATGTTTAAGATTGTGTTCCGCGATAGCTCGCTTTATCCAGGTTTTAAAGGTGTTTTAGGGACACAATTCGGGTCCCTAGAATTGAAAATCGGGTTCCTAGAATCAGAGAAAATTATCATCGGGCCCCTAGAATCAAAGAAAATCGGGTCCCTAGAATCAGAGAAATCGGGTCCCTAGAATCAGAGAAATCGGGTCCCTACAAGTCCATACCGGGTACCTAATAGTTTCCTTAAAAAACTGCTTTATCCGAAACAATTGTCTTTATTTTGTCTGCTAAGGCTGATGAGCGCAAGCGCTGACCGCAGTGGCTACATTACCAATTTGCATAGCATGATAGAATTGCTGCACGAGCTCAAAAATAGTAGTTGTTAACATAGAAGCATTCAGGCATTTCATAATGTCTCAGCAGGGAAAAAAGAAAACTAAAAGTTTGCTGGACTTCTATACATAACAAAAATTTGAAGTTTTCTTGCATACTTTATGCGCATTCTCAATTCTTGTGTAGTTTAGTAAGATTCGATCTTGCAAACCGGGGTGTGCGCCAGCCAGTCCAGCCGCACACTTTCCATACTCGACTGCTCGTATTCGACAAGACATTAGCGCAGCCTCATTTTTCAGTTGTAAATTCCTCTGACGCATTGATGAATGTGTTTTACAAGCCTGTTTTAACAAGCAGGCTGATATGTTTGCAATTATGAACTGCTGTGTCGTAACGTTGAGTTTATTTTCCTCCGACATTCTAACTTGGAGCGCTAATACTTTATGTGCAGTGCAATGACACAAAATAAGGGGAGTGCGTGTAGAAGAATATGCCTATTATGTCAACAAACTTCGCCAAAACGTTGGTTTGGAAAGATGAATATAATGTCAAATTGTGACGTCACAAAGAGCGCACACCAATACAAATGACCATCATATGCACTGAATGAAACCCCCCCATGAAAACTTTCTGCGTACGCCACTGACAATGACCACCATACGCCACTGCTCTAATACTAGAATTTGGTAAGGGGGCATCCAATCAAGCAGTCGCCTCGGGCATCACCATACCTCTGTACGCCACTGATGGTAATCGCTCTGAACAATTTTATTTGGCGCAGCCATTGCCGATTTGTGCAACTGTTTTTGATAAAATCCCTTCTAACAAAAACCTTCATCACAGTCAGGGCCGTAACCAAACAAACAACCACCCGAATTTTTAAAAAAACATGTGTAGCTGTTAGGTACAACATCAAATCACATGAATTTTGGCCCCCACTCTCCACCCCGAAAATATTAGCTGTTAGCGGCCCTGATCACAGTCATAACTAAACATACCGTTTGCCCTTGCGTTAGAAACCTAATTTATCAAAATAAGAGAAACAAGTTTTATAGGCCACACCTACACAGTAGGCTACATATTTCGAGTGTATTTAGTCTTGAGTTTTCTTGCTTCATTTGCTCTTAGTTTAGTCCTTCAACATTTCACCGTAAGCTTTTGGTTATGGAATTGAGGACTGCGCATGCGCAGAATTACCCGAAATCGATTTCCGATTTTAAAAACTGCTGATAGACTGTACTGCATCATTTTTGTGGACACAGATTACTTGCAAATTGTTTAAACTTGATTTAATTTTTCAAAACAATTTCATAACTGCAACATTTCTTCGTTTACGTTTTATAAGACATGTTTCCTTTAGAAAGCAACAGATGTTGAATCCGCAACAACAAATGTTGAATCCGCAACCGCAATGCGACAAAAATTGTCGTAAAATCCGTTTTGAAACACCGATCGGATCAGTGGGAAGAAATTTGCAAGAAACGGATGAAAATTATTGATGTTACTACGTTTTCTTGACTTTGTTGCGTTGGTGTTTATTCAGTTGCACACCGGTAATGCGACAAAAATTGTCAAAAAATATATTTTGTTTTCAGCCTTTCATTAAATTCTGGATCCTAAACCGAAGACGTTTTCACCACACCAAAGCAAGGTCTAATGAAAGAGATTAGGACAAGGATCTTTGTGCAAGTCGAGAAATCATTTCCGAACAGACTGGTATGGCGTAGCGTTTCTCCCTCGAAGTTTAGAGAGAAAAGAAGATAGGATGAATCACGAAAGTTTCAAGTGACTGGGCATTTGCTATCGATGTGCAGCTGGCGCAGGAATGTTTTGTCATTTACAATAAGTGTGGTTAGCAATACGATGTACTGTCAGCCTGTATGAGGTTTTGGCGTTGACGCAGAAAACCGGTATTGCATATATAGCTAACAGTGGTTTTACTTTTTCTAGATTCATTTTTACTTGATCTCGTGTTGCATTTCAGCGAAGAAGGCCAGCATAACTTTGCTTGGTTGATTGACAATGAATGCACTGCAGCTGGCACTACTTTGCGCAGTTTTAGTCTTAGCAACTGCAGGTAATACGAAAACCCAATTTTCTTCAATAAGTTACGAACTGATCTTCAGTGCTTTTCAATATCGCAGATAGGCTGACAAAAAACTGCAAAAATGTGTATTTTCTATAATTTTCCAAAGCAACGAGGCAATAACAAAAATATGTTTCTCTGTCAGCAAGTTTGAACTCATTTATGACCAAATAAACAAATAATATAATGTGCATTGAGAATCGCTTCTTAATATTTATGCAAGAAGACGGCATACCCAGAAATACGTGACAAAATGATCAGCAGAAGTTTGATTTGCTGTGAATCTGCGTAGTCCTGATCAGTGCTAGATGAGGCTTTTAGGGGCCCTGACGCACAATTTTCGAGAACCCCTAAGGTTAGATAATACAATGCGAAAATAAAAACGTTTGTCCTATCATAAACTCAGGAATGCGAAAAAGTTTCCGTAGTAGTTCGCTCTCAATACTCATCAGCGGCAAATGATTTAATGTTGTTGATGGTTGTGAAACGTTAACATTGGCATCGCTTTCAATTACAGCTACATTGATTTGATAATTGGACTTTGACGTTATTTTGCCTTCGTTAGCTTTACCGCACTCATTCTTATCCAATGATGGCTTCTTACGTTTAATGTGAGATATCGTGCTTGTCTCAAACCCATATGTCAGCAGACATGACATCTTTTTCTTAATCTGCTCATCACAGTTTTTTTGCTCTACTCAGAGTTTCCTTTCAGCCGCTCCACTTTTGTATTTCCGCTGCATTTGGCCTGAATTTATGATATCCGCAATCTCAGGTACGAGGCACACTGTTTCTCACAACACCCAAGGCCAACAACCTTCACTACGAAGTTAGACTTTCTAAATGATGTAGCTGGGCTACCATCGTAACATGCTTCATGCAATATGCACTGCTCTTTTCCTCTATGTGGTGAATAAGATCGGATACCGTTCTTCCATGATGTCACAAGCGCCTGTAATGTGTTTGTTGCACGCTTAGTCTGCATTTTGCAGGGGCTCCAAATATTTTTTGGAGCGACCCTAAAAAATAGTTCTTCTCGCGACCCAAACATTTCGTGAGCATATAATTTTGTGAAAAATACTCGATAATTAAATATAAATTTTAGGACTAGGCCTACTATTGGCAGTAACAATTTTAGTGCACAAAATTGTATGAAACTTAGCACATAAAACAGTAGGCCTAAATGGTCGCATTTATTCTGTCTAATGAGAATAGCAAATTTAAAATGAAAATTTGAATTATTTCGTGACCCAGAGTGGAAGGTCTCGCGATCCACTATTTGCGGCCCCTGGTATATTGCATTGAACGTTGGGCAACCATCATAGTGCGTAGGCAGGCTATAGCTGCATTGAATGCCAACTTTCATGTTGGAGGCCCCTTGACTGCAGGGGCCCTGAGGCCTGTGCAGAACCGTCGCCACAAAGTCATCAATAGGGGGCTTTACGTTTGTGCAAGGAGGGCTTGACATTAAAATTAGACAAAATTCTACTGATTTATTGTGCTTCATATTTGAATTTGGGGGGGCTTGGAGCTTTGTTTGGAGGGGATAAGCCCATCAAAGCCCCTCTGTAGCGACAGGCTGGGCCAGTGTCTCACGAGCTTAATAGCTAATATGGCACTGGTCCTGGTGCATACGTAGGTAAATCTTCAACGCTTGAGCGATTATGCGGAAATGCAGTTTTCAACAGGGTTGCTAGACATCTCTTCAGAAAAAAGCCAAAACATGTCTGAAAAAAAGTCAAACCGGCTAAAAAAAGCCAAATTGTTAAATAAATACGAAATTTAAAATTCTTTATCATTTGTAGGACATTTTAGAAGAACAAAGTTGTAGCGTTTCCTCTACACTATACAGAAACAAATCTTCATCTTCCACATATTCTGCAGTGTTTTCACTCGAATCTTTGGTTTTATGAGCTGCCGGATATGCTAAAACTTTATTCTTTTATGACTTGCCAGATACTTTTTGAGAAAATACACCAAGCACTGTCTAAAAAGGCCTAATAACACTCTTCAACAAGACATTCAAAAAGCCAAAACACCAGTCCGATGTGCCAATTGCCTCCAAAAAAGCCAAATATTGAAAAGAAAAAGCCAAACAATTTGTTTTGACACCAACTGCCTCTAAAAAAAGCCAAATTTGTGAAATTTGGCGTCAAAAAAGCCAATCTGGCAACCCTGGTTTTCAAACTAAAACTAAATAAGCACTGAACACACATTGAGTATTGTTTTCATAACAGATGAGTGTCTGAAGCAAGCGGACTCGGAAAGTGCTGCTCAGTTCATCGTGAACTGCCCTATCGGATGTCTGTCGAAAACGAGTAGATTGTGGGGAACTGACGTGTACACGTCCGATTCGTACGTATGCGCCGCTGCAATCCACTCGGGAATCATAACAAGTGAGTCAAGAACACTGATAGTTATGGCAGTCGCCAGCAGGGGGGCCAATGGTGCCTGGCTCCCCATTTTTAAACTCTGTGCCCCTTAATTCGTGGTTGGCGCCCCGACCTACAACGAAGCTGTAGAATTCCTATTCGAAGTTGTAGATAGTCAATAAGCATTAGCTTGTAGAATGGCTCTAGTTTGCGGCATTGCGTTTTTTTTCAAGTAAACAAAAGCGCAAAATTTTACTGGTTTAGTCGTCGGAATTGCCAACATGAGGGTCTTGAATGCTTTATGTTAACAACATTTTCGCTCATGGTAAACCAAGAGCGCGTCTTGTTTTTATTTCATGACGGACAGTTACGTTGTACGAAACACAGAGTATTGTGAAATTAGTTTTTGAGTGGTCACACGTAGGTTGTGTACACTCAGGGCCGGATTTTCCAACAGGCTATGCAAGCTTAAGCCTAGGGCCTCAAGATCCAAGGGGGCCTCCAGCAAACTGTGGTATGCATAGAGTCAATTGCCGTTACTGTTTACTGATCAATTCCATACATAAACATTCGTCAACAAATAATTCTTTAATTTTTATTCATTTAATCAGATTTTGTGTCGATAACGCCAGGGTCTTCCAACGAGTTTTCATGAATCTCAATATGACCGTTGGTCAAGCCGCATCCCGACTGTGGTGTCGACATACTCAAAGCACTTTGAATGCGTCCTGCGTTTGGTGAATCGTGTCGATTGTTACGTGTGAATTAGGCGAAAGTTTCGATACGCACCTGATCAAAGGTTAAAGGTTATGCTGCAGATAAGAGGTATGTGTAAGGTTAGTATTATCCAACAATCAAAGAACAGTTGCTTTTTCTGATCTTGAGCAATACAGCCTGGGACGGATTTAGAAATAGGCCAAAAAAGCCATGGCCTAGGGCCCCGCGCTTTTGGGGTCCCTGCGCAACGGTCTTTTCTATGACAACCCAGTGTCAACTAAAAATTTGCAAAACTGCACAGAGGCATAACTTCACAATTTACCTTGAAACGAACGGAAATGCAAATGTCTAGTCTACTCTAGAATCTTGTCAGTACAGTAACAACATGACAATACTGTGCATCTGAGCGTGAGAGAGATTCAGGCCATGTGTATGAAAGCGGTAACAAAAAAGGAATGAAAAAGAAAAAACGGTACTTGATGTTCAATTTCCACTGACAAAAAAGCTTGCAACAACGCAAGACCGCCCGATACTGCAAAACTCCGATGTACAATCCGAATGGGGTCTGAAACCTCTTATAAATCTGTTCTATACAGTTGAATTCGTTTATAACGGCTTCATCTGTAACGTCAATTCGCCTATAATGTTGCATTTTTTTCGGTCCCGATGGCATCTTTTACATGCATTTCAATTCTCTTGAAATGTCAATTCGGCAATAACGTTCATTACGCAATCCCCTCGAGGTGCCGTTATAGGCAAATTCTTTAGTTACCTTGCTTGTCAACTCAAGGGGGTGAAGTTCCTTGCGTGTTTGGTCTCCCAGATAAGAAACTTTACGGTAATTGCCTTTACTGATGCAAATATGCACGCGATTTCGATGGCGCAACGCAATGGTTAAAAGCGACGGTTCCGGACCGAAGGGTCTGACCCTACACCTGCCTGTGTTATCGTAAGTGCTGTGCGGTTGAGCAAGGCACTTAAACACGCGCACTCAAAGGCGCTTACCGAATTCTTAGACCAAGCTGTTGACCTACCGACATCCGATTGTTCGAATTTTAGAGAAAACGAGGGGTTGGTCTAGATCAGCTATGCCCAATCCGCGGGCCGCATGCGGCCCAGTTTAGGTTTTCGTTGTAGTAAATGTATCCCATATACTGACAACCTGTCCTTATTTTGATAATCCTGAATTCGAAAATTTTGATGCAATTGGTTTTCAGTGTCACTTTATCACGTCTGTTACCATTGCAATGAGGATTTGAACCTTTCAGTGCATTAGCTTAAGCTAAAATAATTTGATAAGATCAAAGTAAGCCTTTCAATGTGCGGTCCTGGTCAAGATAGTGACATACGTTTTGCCTCAGTAAGACATTTGGGTTGGACATAGCTAGTCTAGATCAAAGCCATTATGACCAGTGGCGTCTTTAGTCCAGATTACAAACTAAACTAGCCCAATTTACAGGGACACCCCCAAGTGAATATACACTGAATACACTGCATTGAAATTTATTTTACCGTTCAGCATTTTTGAACAAGTTGCACTTGCCCTGAAAAACAGAGTTTTCCCTGAATTTTTTCACTGTATTGACTATATACTTTTATCATTCAGGATTTTTGAGCAACTTGCGCTTGCCCTGAAATTTTTCACTGTATTGAATAAACTTTTTACATTCAGGATTTTTGAGCAACTTGCGCTTGCCCTGAAAAACATAGTGTGCCTTGAATTCTCTTACCGAATGCATATTTTGTATCATTCAGGATTTTTCAGCAACTTGCTCTTGCACCGAAAAACAGAGTTGCCCTGAAATTTTTCACTGTTTTGAAATATTGTTTATTGTTCAGGAATTTTGAGCAACTTGCGCTTGTCCTGAAAACAAAGTTTGCCCTGAAAATTTTCACTGGATTGAAATATTTTTTGTCATTCAGGAATTTTGAGGAACTTGCGCTTGCCCTGAAAACAGAATTTGCCCTGAAAGTTTTCAGGGCAACCCGCCTCGTACGCCTATGGGCTTATGGTATAGAGGTGAAAACAATATATTTTATATTGCTTGGAAAATGACAATTTCGAAACGGCATGGGAATTCCTGATCTAAGGCAATTGTGGAACCAAAGTCGACACCACAAATCCCTGTGTCCACTGAATGGATTGTGCTTGCTTGGTTAAAAAATTAGGGGTTACTATTACTACAAAAAGGAGTTTTCGTACACATGATCAGATCGACAGCTAGACGATATTTTCGAGGGAGGCAACACGGTCCCGCATGAAAATCTTTACATCCGAAAAACAAACCTACAAAAACGCTAGAAATCGCGGGAAGTTAACGAAGAGAACTTCTGGACTACACGAAAGAGCTATAAATTCCAAGAAAAGAGCCCAATGCCATTTGTGCTTTAGACGACTGTAAGAAAGGCTTTAATTTCTGTTGAAGATCTGAGGCAGGGGTTCCCAACCTGTGGTACGCGAAGGTCGTCCAGGTGGTACGCGAGTAACTTCCATTTTTTCACAAAAATCTGCTTTAATAGCTTTCTATTTTACTTATCGGGCTTAGTTCCTAAATAAATACATTTTCCTGTAGCCTCCTATTCCTATTGTATCGCAACATTACGGCTTTCGATGCGCTGTCAGCAAATTTACGCCACGCATCGACCAACTGGCGGAAGGTAAACAAAAATCTCGTTAAATTTAGTTGTGGATTTTATTGTTATTTTAATGTATATTATGCTTCTGAATAAACTAAGATTCGATCAAATTAGTTGTTCTGGAAGAAGTGGTACGCGTTGACAGTACGAGGTAAGTGGTACGAGATCGTGAAAAGTTTGGGAATCCCTGATCTAAGTCAATTGTGGAACCAAAGTCGGCACCACAGAAGATAGATTTTGAGGGGACACTACACACAAGAGGGGCATACTTTTACTCTTTTCACACAAACGGCCAAATAGGCCACACTTGCGAGGGTCCCCAAAAACTAAGATGGCCTAGGGCCCCGCTCTCCCTAAATCCGTCCCTGAATACAGCTGCTTTTTTAGCGTTTTCTATTTGTTAGCGTTTCTATTCAGTCATTCAGAAATCAGATTGCCATTGAGTACACTACTCGCGCAACTTTGTACTGCTCCCATGCTAAGCAAATCCAAGAATTTTTGATGAGCTTAAATAATAAGCAAAAGTCACTTTGCCACATGGCAACCACATAACTCTACCCAAGGAGACTGAGTAAGCAAATAGCAAGAAAAGGACAGAGCAGCGTTTGGGTCTGACGTCTGATGCCCTAGATGAGTGGTTCTTGGTCGGTCTATCCAACCACGCGGTGTCTTATTTCTTAGTTTGATGGTCACAAACAACTGCTCAGGAGAAAGGTCTTTCTAAAGATTCAAAAGAATTAAAACTGAATGAAAGAATCACAATGATTCAGGACAGGTTGTCCAACACGAAGCATTCGGTGCATTAAAAATGACAAACTTGGGAAAACAAACTTTAATGAAATCCTAGATAATTTGTTATCAAGGCCAGGACTAAACCATTTTAATTGTTTTCTGTGCTCTGTTCAGCCTGACTTGATTCGATGATTATAGCTTTTTATTTCTTCACACGTCTTTCAATAATGACAGCATAAGGGACGTTTAAACCTTACATCTTTTCGCGCGATGGTTTCGTTGCATTCGACTCTTTGTAGTCTGGAAAAGTAAGAAACAATGGAATCGTTATCCTGGTAGTTGCAACCATTCGGGATGTTTTACTTGTGGTATTTTGGTCGTGTGTGCGAGATTTTTACAGCCCTTGTTCTTACGGCCGCTACATATATGTGTAGTGTGTTTGGTTTTTAGGAAATTGCATATTTTAAGTGCTACTGTTGAGCACAGCGAAGAAAAATGAGTTGTTAAGTTGACGTAGGGCCGTAGGCTATGTGTTTTTCAAAAATTGAACCGTGACGTTTTTGTTTGTCTCCCCTGACGAAATTACAATAGTGTTCCCGCCAGAATTACGTGTCATTGAACGCTTTTGCGCCGAAAGTAATAACAGGAGCAGTCATCGTGGGGCACTCGCAGTAAGGATCTACAAGTTTTTTGACCGTTGTTTTAGAGCAGGGGTTCCTAACATTTTGTTTCCCATGTACCCCTTAAGCATTCCGACACATGAGCATGTGCCTCTTCACCATTTCGACAGATGAACAATGAACATGTACCCCTAAAATCTCGTATAACAAAATGTTTCATCATGGTTATTCACAGACATATTTAACAATAAGCACATGATTTTGATATATGTGTATTTCGAAATAAATATAATGAAACCATTTTTTTCACTTATAATAATAATAATAATTCATACATTTATAAAGCGCCGAAATCCGACATGTCGCTCTAAGGCGCTGAACAATGATATTGTGAAAGTGACACGCAAAGCGAATTCTAAAATACGTTAAAATACACTAAGAACATACTGAACGACAATTTTGAGGAAAGGCAGAATTAAAAAGTTAGTTTTGAGCAGTCTTTTGAACGAGGAGAGGTTCTCAGCATCTCGCACTTCCTGCGGCAGGTCGTCTCAGAGGATTACGGTTTCTACAGTGAACAACGTGTTGCCGTAAGTGGCTGTGTGGAAGGCTATAGAGAAGGTTTTTGCTTTCAGAACGCAATGAGCGTGTGGGGCGGTAAGGACAGATCAACTCCTGAAGATAAAGGGGGCCAACGCCACGCAAAGCTCGAAATACAATGCAAAGAAGTTTGAAACACAACGGGAAGCCAGTGAAGAGACTGGAGAGACGTCGAAATGTGCTCAAATTTCTTAATACGACAGATCAAATGTGCGGCAGTGTTTTGAACGCGTTGTAGTCGCAACATGTGCGTTAGGGACAGACCGTTTAGTAAAGAGTAACAATAGTCAAGGCGGGATGTTACCAATGCAACAAGCCTCTCACAGGCTTTTTTGGAGAGATACTGTTGAATTCGTCCAGTATTTCTGATGGAGAAGTTACAGGATTTAATAATGTAGTCAATATGTTTAGCAAACGACAATGTGCTGTCAAAAATTACACCCAGAGACCGTACGTAAGAAGATATGTTTATGTCTCGCAAGTGCCAAGGCAACGACGGTGTCATATTACGACCAAGAGACTTTTTCGAAGCAAATATGACGAACTCCGTTTTTTCAGAATTAAGTTTGAGCATATTGCATCCCATCCATGACTTCAGCTCGTCAATACATTCGTTTATGGAACTCAATTTTGCTGCTAGGTCTTCACTGCCCTCTGCTGCGCAGTAGAGCTGGATTTTGTCAGCATAGCAATGGTACAACACATTACGTCTCCGACGTATTTCCCCTATTGATTTGGTGTACATAGTATATAGGAGCGGACCCAGTACAGAGCCTTGGGGTACTCCGCAAACCACAGGAAGAGTTTTGGAGACATCTTTCCCTACACAAACACACTGACTCCGATCCTGCAGTTACGAGCTAAGCCATTTAAGAGCTCGGCCTGAACTACCAAAGGCAAATTTAAGGCGCTGCAGGAGTATATCATGATCAATCACATCGAAGGCAGCAGATTGGTCCAACATCACCAAGGCCACAGTGAAGCCCTTATCTAGGGCTGACGTTATATCGTGGTGTACACGAAGCAGGGTTGTTTCGGTGGTGTGGGCCGCACGGTAAGCCGACTGGTATTTGTCGAAGAGGTGGTATTCTCCGAGGTGACCACGAATGCAGTTCGTGACCACTCGTTCAAGCACTTTCGAGATAAACAGTAACTGTGAGATAGGTCGATAGTTGCTTACGTCGTCATATGAGGTCGCGGTTTTCGCACCGCGCAAGCTGACGTTGGAGACATGTACCTCTGACGGATTAGTGCTGTGATAAATTCACCACAATAAACAGGGACTAAAATTCCGATCTGGCAGCCTCGTGAGCGAGTTTAATTACATTGCCCATGCTTTGTAATGATTACAGCAATTGCCCGAATCTTACGCGTACCTGATCTCCTGCCTCGTCTTGTTGGTGAATGGGCGTTGATTCCAAAGTGCCATATGGTGTACCAATCTTGCAAAGGCAGAGCAATGGCAGGCATGCCATACTCTATGTTCAATAGGAAGCTCCTGGAGAACATCTTAACGAAATTCTTATAACACCCAACGATGTCCACGTATGAAGTTCTGTTGAATAGCAAACAACTGAGTGAGCGTTGCTTCCTCCCTCTATGCAGGTCAGATTTCCAGTATGTAAATCCCAAGTATGTAAATCCCAAGTCGTCAAGAACTTCAGAAGCAGCAGCAAATAAAACAGAGACAGATGAAACACGTAAAATCTCAGAACTTTTAAAAACTATAAAATCTTAACACCAGGCATGCAGATTTCATGTACTGTAAAGCGCTACCTTTGCTGAACGGAACTTTACTGAAATTTTCCAAATCACCGTTCTGTCTGTGTGGAACTGACTGTATGATGTATTATATTGCCAACCTCAAATGTACCCCTTCAGATACGCAAATGTACCTCTGGGGGCACATGTACCCCAAGTTGGGAACCTCAGTTTCAGAGCGTCAGCATCGTCATTTTCGGTGTAGTGCTTTTCTATTTACCCTAGTAACAGTTACCCACTTTACACTGCACTTGATATCGGATTGACGCGTGAGCGATTCGTCGCCCTTGGCTTACCATCGTGAACGCACTTGCGAACTCGATATTGGGGCGTTTTTACACTGCAAGGACTCAAAAGAATTGCTTCGTGCGCTTGGCCTATGGTATTGCGAAAGCTGGGGAATAGGTGAAAATGAAAAGGTGAAGCCTGATTCCACTTCACAAACGTGCTTTTTGTAGGTGTTGTTGGAATCGCCGAGATGTGATTTTATTTAGTGTAGTCCGCAAAATAACAGCCAGCAGAGAAAATCGTGGAGAACTGCTGGGCGATGAGGTCATGAAAACCGCGTCTCATCGTAATTGCACTCTTCAAGCGACTTCAATAGAATTTAAACAGCTTCTACAGGGCAGGAAATGAGAGTTGTTTTTGCATTGGAAAGCCACTTCGTTGATTTCAGTCACGATCATTAACCAGCCTGTTCTCTGCAGTACAATAAAAACGAGTGCCAAATACGAGGATTCACAGCACTTTGTAAGTAGTAATCTACGAACAGTAGGTAGGCTACTGCAATTCACCAAATTGCAACTGTAACCTATTCCACAAACTTTTATGCTACTCAGTGTGTTTCATTATGAACTGAGGAAATCATAGCCACATAACTGGGATACAAAATTCAAAGTGTAGCCTATACTGAGGTCATCCACTTCCAATATTAGGCTACATATTTTGCGCAGAGGTTGAATCACTCTACTATACCACGGTATCATGAAAACTTATTAAATCAGTATTGGGGTAATAGTCCTTCAGCCCAATATCTGATGTCTTGTAACCTACCGAATAATCTTCCAACTCTGCTCAACCGATTCAATTTTGCTGATTGTTTCCCTAACTAGGTGTAGTTAGCCTACAGGCAAAACTATTAAATGAATTAATCCGTCATTTTTGCTACATATTAGCTTTAACAGGCTAATATGTTCCACGGTAGTGGTTTCAGCATCAAACAAGTACAGAAAAGGTTGCACAAGACTCAATACAAACCACCCAACCTCTTTTCCGCTCGAACCCCTTATTATCAGATTCCCAACGTACCTCCGCTAGTTGGATTCGCTGAATCGGGTGTGGTTGAAAAAATGCGCGCTCAAGCAGCTCGGTGAGACATTCACGGTCGTGCTTGAGTGATTTATGGGATTCCCAATCCAACGCGAACACGATAACAGTGCAGTGTAAAGAGGGTAAGTGGGAGATGGTGCCTTACAATTAGATTAGCCTACCAGGGGCAACGCATTAGCTAAATCCTGCTCTAAATATACTGAAGGATTTAAGTGTAACAGATAGCAAAGTTATGTTGATTCCAGAAATGAGTCAAAACCATTCTTAGACGAAGTTTGTTCTAAACAGAGAGGTTCATAAGATGACATTCTTTCTGCTTTTGTGCTTCAATTGCCACGTTGTATCGCCGAGTTGAATTATTTCTGCTATATAGCGAACCGCCTGATATGCTGTAGCTCGTGCGACATGAAAGAGGAGGCGAGGGGCAAAGGTGAAAAGCGAGGACAATCTACAAGGAGATAGCAATGTTAACTGTTTGCAAAATTGGCTATTTCGTGTCTCTTCCCTTGCCCAAGTTGCAAAACATCAAATGACGGTGCTCAGCCGGTTCGGCGTTCATATCTGTATAACCTTCTGGGCAGTGGTGAAAGTAGAATAATTTTCTTACCGGAACGATCCAGTACTTGTCAATATCGTTGCAAAATTTCAGCCATAAATGTAAAAAAGCAATCAAGAGCACGTCTACTTTTGACCCACCCTGTATTGCACATCTAAAAAATACAAAAAACGTTCGGTGCATTCTGAAAACCACCATTTCAATATTGACCACAAAGCGTCAGGCTATAGGCTACGTACGACAACTTGCAGTATCGCCGAAAGTGGTTCAGGCAATGCAACTTGAGTTGTCTATATTTAACACCTCATACTACTTGCTAATACTGTATTTGCAATTTACATACCCTAAAATAGCAAACCTGATACAAATACTTTACATCGTTTGCAGGGCCCTAGGCTGTTTTAAAGGGGGCTCTTGTGAAAAGTTTGATGTTTGATGTCATACAAATTAGTACTACACGCAGGACCGGATTTAACTGATGTGAGGCCCGAGGCTAATCCACTTGTGAGGACCACTCAACCATTGTTGCGAGGAAAAAAATGGAAAGCGTCAATCAATTTGCGAAAATCGGAAAATTACGCTCTGAAAGTGCGGTCATTAAAAAGCTCTCAATCATTGCTGAAGTGCCTACGATCACTGCGTTTGTTGCTGGTTTCGACGCAAAAGCGTTAAATTGCACGGAATTGTTGGAATCTTACTTGGCTGGCGGGAACAGGATTATTAACTGCCACAGGCAAACCAACCGAAATCGCCACAATTGAAATATTTAACACAACACATGGTCTACGCTTTTTATAAGAATCACATATGTTTTCTTATCTGTATTGCAAAAAAACAAACACACTGCACCTATGTAGTATGCGTGGCGGCATAAAGACTTTAAAGCGCAACGTGAGGACCACGTTGCAACTCGCTTACCACGGCTGTAAATATCTGACACACACGAGCAAAACAGCTGACGTACAACGCACCCAAATGGTTGTAACTGTTAGGTTCACGATGCGCGTAACTTCACTCCACAG